>Ga0189291_100069_pt1 | contig 141409 bp, 118 predicted proteins | sample UW1redminimetaG_FD_130331 | JGI IMG/M metagenome (GOLD analysis project Ga0189291, IMG submission 130331) | Marine microbial communities from the Costa Rica Dome - UW179B-red mini metaG | ecosystem: Environmental > Aquatic > Marine > Oceanic > Photic zone | place: Costa Rica: the Eastern...
CGAAAAAGGGCGCGGTTCTGGTTGGCGCCGATGCTGACCTGGTGGTCTGGGATCCGGAGAAATCCAAGACCATTTCCGCCAGCACCCAGCAGTCGGCGATCGACTACAACGTCTTCGAGGGCAAGCAGGTCAAGGGCCTGCCACGCTACACGCTGACCCGCGGCCGGGTCGCCATCGACGACGGCGAAGTCAAGCCGCAGGAAGGCCACGGCGAGTTCGTCAGGCGCCAGCCGGTAACACCGACCAACAAGGCGCTGTCGACCTGGAAGGAAGTCTCCTCCCCACGCAAGGTGGAGCGCACCGGCATTCCGGCGAGCGGAGTGTGATGGCACGGAACTTGCGAGGACCAGCAGCGCCACGGGCAGGCGCTGACAAATATGAAAGTTCGGGGAACACAATGAACCAAAAAGCAGCAACCCATGCCTGAGACAGTCATCTCTGCCCAAAATCTGGACCTCACCTTCGAGACCAATGACGGTCCGGTGCATGCGCTCAAGAACATCACGCTCGACATCGCCGAGGGCGAGTTCGTCTCGCTGATCGGCCCGTCGGGCTGCGGCAAGACCACGTTGCTGCGGGTTATCGCCGATCTGGAAAAGCCCACCGGCGGCACGGTGTCGATCAACGGCATGACGCCCGAACAGGCACGCCTTGCCCGCGCCTACGGCTACGTGTTCCAGCAGGCGGCCCTGCTGCCCTGGCGCACCATTCAGGACAATATTGCCCTGCCACTGGAAGTCATGGGTCTCGACAGGGCCACCCGCTCGGGCCGGATCAAGAGCAATCTCGAGCTGGTCAATCTGGCCGGTTTCGAGAAGAAGTTTCCCTGGCAGCTCTCGGGCGGCATGCAGCAGCGTGCTTCCATCGCCCGCGCACTCGCCGTTGAGCCGCAGATGCTGCTGATGGACGAGCCCTTCGGCGCGCTCGACGAGATTGTCCGCGACCATTTGAACGAGCAGCTCCTGAAACTCTGGGCCAAGACGAAAAAGACCGTGGTCTTCGTCACCCACTCGATCCCCGAAGCCGTGTTCCTGTCGACCAAGATCGTGGTCATGAGCCCGCGTCCGGGCCGCATCCACGAAATCATCGACTGCAGCGAACTGGGCACCGAGCGGCCACTCGATATCCGCGAAACACCGGAATTCCTCAAGATCGCCCACCAGGTGCGCGAAGGCCTGAAAGCGGGGCACAGCTATGATGAGTAGTGGTCCGGATATCACCGCGAAGGGTGTGCCCCTCCTGCTGATGGCATGGAAGGGTGGCGTCCAATGAGCGCGTCCCTGATGATCTGGCTGGCGGGTGTGATGGCTATCTTCATGGCCGCGGCAAGCAGCCTCCGGGTCTATGTCGACCGGCCGTCGGTCTGGTTGCTGGTGCTGGCCATCGGGCTTTACACCGCGGGCAACCTGATGATGGTGCGGGTGATGCGCGAAAGCGGCCTGGCCGTTGCCATGTCATTGTCCGCAGTGCTGCAACTGGTGCTGATCAACCTGATCGGCTTGCTGATCTTCGGCGAACGCCCCTCGACCATGCAGATCGGCGGCATCACCCTCGGGATCGTCGCCGTCAGCATGATCGTCTGGCCTCAGGGGAGGCAGGGATGAACGAACACAGCTTTTTCAAGGACCGGCTCATTCCGGTCGGCTCGATCCTGCTGGCGATCGTCATCGCCTGGTATCTGGCCGCCTACTGGATGAATGCGCCGTTCCAGCGCGATTTCGACCGCCGTGCCGGCGAGACCCGCACGAGCGTCGAATTCCTGATGAAAACCATGACCCAGCCGAAGCCGACCATGCCGGCGCCGCATCAGGTCGCCGAAAACCTCTGGAAGAACACCTTTACCGTCAAGCCATGGTCCAAACGCAGCCTGGTCTATCACTCCTGGATCACGCTGTCGGCGACGCTTCTGGGTTTCGCCATGGGGACCGCGCTCGGCGTGGCCATTGCCATCGGCATCGTCCACATACCGGCGCTCGATCGCTCGTTCCTGCCCTGGATCATCGCCTCACAGACGATCCCCATTCTGGCGATTGCGCCGATGATCATCGTGCTGTTGTCGGCCATCGGCGTCACCGGGCTTCTGCCCAAGGCGCTGATCTCGACCTATCTGTCGTTCTTCCCGGTCGCCGTCGGCATGGTCAAGGGCCTGCGCTCGCCCGACGTGCTGCATCTCGACCTGATGCGGACCTATTCGGCGAGCAAAGTGCAGACGCTGTGGAAATTGCGCCTGCCGGCCTCGGTTCCGTTCTTCTTCACCTCGATGAAGGTGGCGATCGCAGCCTCCCTGATCGGCGCCATTGTCGGCGAACTGCCGACGGGCGCGGTGGCCGGCATCGGCTCCAAGCTGCTGGCCGGCTCCTACTACAGCCAGACCGTCGATATCTTCGCCGCCCTGATTGCCGGCTCGATCTGCGCCATCCTGCTTGTCACCGCAGTCGATGTCGTCGGGCGCCTCGTCAACACCCGCATGGGAGCCAAGACCCAATGAGCGCTGTCCGACCCAACTGGCAGGCGCTGATGTCGCTGCTGGCAACTCTCTACAGCCTCACCGCCCTACCTTTTTCCGCCGGCATGAGCTCGGCTTCCTCGCTGACAGTGGTGGCGATCCTCACCGCCGGCGCATTTTTCTCGATGCTGCGACTCAGCTTCGCCCTGGAAACAGCGGTTCTGACGCTCAGCAGTTTCGGTGCAGCGGCCATGCTGATTGCCGGTCTCACCGAAGGCTTCGGCACGGCGACTGCCGGCTATTTCTCGGCCCTGATCGCGGCCTGGCTACTCGGCTGGCGGCTGGTCACCGTGCTGTCCGGCGATGGCAGCGGCGGCGGCTCGGCCATCATCGTGCCGGCCCTGTTCGGCATCTGGGTGGTGGTTCTTTGGGAATGCATCGTCCGGGGCGCCGGTGTTCCCTTCGTGCTGCTGCCGCCCCCCTCCGCCATCGGTCTGCGGATCACCACCTCGACCTCGATCCTGGCAGCCGATTTCCGCCAGACCGTGCTCAAGGCGGTGCTGTTCGGCTATGTCGTCGGCTCGCTCACCGGCTTTCTCGTCGCCATCCTTGCCGACCGCTTCCGCTTCCTCGCCAACGGTCTGCTGCCGATCGGCAACATGGTTTCGGCGCTGCCGATGATCGGCATCGCCCCGGTCATGGTGATCTGGTTCGGCTTCGACTGGCAGTCGAAGGCAGCCGTGGTCATCGTCATGACCTTCTTCCCGATGCTGGTGAACACGCTGGCAGGCCTTGCGGCATCCAGTGACATGGAGCGCGACCTGATGCGCACCTACGGCGCCAGCCATTGGCAGGTGCTCCTCAAGCTGCGGCTTCAGGCGGCAATGCCTTTCATCTTCAATGCCCTCAAGATCAACTCCACCCTGGCGCTGATCGGTGCCATCGTTGCAGAGTTCTTCGGAACGCCGATCGTCGGCATGGGCTTTCGTATTTCGACCGAAGTGGGTCGGATGAACCTCGACATGGTCTGGGCGGAAATCGCCATGGCGGCAGTTGTCGGGTCTTTGTTCTATGGTGCGCTTGCACTTCTCGAGCGCACCGTCACATTCTGGCATCCGAGCTATCGCAGATAGATAGCCCTGAGCCGCAACCAGAGAGGAACCAAAATGAAAAAAACAATTGGACTGACACTGGCACTCACCATGACACTGATGGCAGGTGCTGCCAGCGCTGCCGACAAGGTGACGCTGCAACTCAAATGGGTCGCGCAGGCCCAGTTCGCCGGCTACTTCGTCGCCAAGGACAAGGGCTTTTATGATGAAGCCGGCCTCGACGTCGAAATCAAGCCGGGCGGCCCGGACATCGCGCCTGAACAGGTGATCGCCGGTGGCGGCGCCGATGTCATCGTCGACTGGATGGGCGGCGCGCTCGCTGCCCGTGAAAAGGGCGTCGGCCTGGTCAACATCGCCCAACCCTACAAGAAGGCCGGCATGCAGATGGTCTGCCCGGCCGATGGCCCGGTCAAGACCGAAGCCGACTTCAAGGGCCACACCCTGGGCGTCTGGTTCTACGGCAACGAGTACCCGTTCTTTGCCTGGATGAACAAGCTCGGCCTGTCCACCGAAGGTGGTGCGGACGGCGTCACCGTTCTCAAGCAGAGCTTTGACGTGCAGCCGCTGATCCAGAAGCAGGCCGACTGCATCTCGGTCATGACCTACAACGAGTACTGGCAGCTCATCGACGCCGGCTACAAGGCCGAAGACCTGATCGTCTTCAACTATTCGGCCATGGGCAACGACCTGCTTGAAGACGGGCTTTATGCGATGGAAGACAACCTCGCAGATCCTGCTTTCGCCGAGAAGATGGTCAAGTTCGTCTCGGCTTCGATGAAGGGCTGGGAATACGCCATTGCCAATCCTGAAGAAGCCGCCGGCATCGTCATGGACAATGGCGGCCAGGACGAAAACCACCAGGTCCGGATGATGGGCGAAGTGGCCAAGCTGATCGGCGAGCCCGATGCCAAGCTGATCGAGGCAGCCTATGAGCGCACCGCCAAGGCGCTGCTCGACCAGGGCATCATCACCAAGCAGCCGGAAGGCGCCTGGACCGCTGCCATCACTGACGCGATGTAATCACCCGTTTTGGGGTACACTGGACCGGTCGGCTTTCGAGCCGGCCGGTTTTTGATTCGGACGACCAGCAAAAGGACCAGCCATGACAGGCAGACTTGGCGACATGATCGATCAGGGCGCGGGCAAGATGCCTGCCGACATTGTTCTGAAAGGCGGCAAGCTGTTCGACCTCACCACCGGCACGTTGCGCGATGGCGACATCGCCATTTGCGGCGACCGCATCGTCGGAACGCTGGAAACCTACCAGGGTGTCGAGACAATCGACATCTCCGGCAGGATCGTCGTTCCGGGTTTCATCGACACCCATCTGCACATCGAAAGCTCGCTGGTCACCCCGCACGAGTTCGACCGTTGCGTGCTGCCGCGCGGCATCACCACGGCAATCTGCGATCCGCACGAGATCGCCAATGTCATCGGCGCCACCGGTATCCGTTATTTCCTCGATTGCGCGGTCCAGACCATCATGGATATCCGCGTGCAGCTGTCGAGCTGCGTGCCAGCCACGCATCTCGAGACCGCCGGCGCCCGGCTGGATATCGACGACCTGCTGCCGTTCCGCGACCATCCGCAGGTGATCGGCCTCGCCGAGTTCATGAACTTCCCGGGCGTACTGGCCAGGGACCCCGACTGCATGGCCAAGCTCGAGGCCTTTCAGGGCGGCCACATCGATGGCCACGCGCCGCTGCTGCGCGGGCTCGGGCTGAACGGTTATCTCTCGGCCGGCATCCGCACCGAGCATGAATCGACCACCGCCGAGGAAGCGCTCGAGAAGATGTCGAAGGGCATGCATGTGCTGGTCCGTGAAGGCTCGGTGTCGCGCGATCTTGATGCGCTGATCCCGATCATCACCGAGCGCAATTCGCCGTTCCTGGCGCTGTGCACCGACGACCGCAATCCGCTCGACATCGCCGAGCATGGCCATCTCGACTATATGATACGACACGCCATCGGCAAAGGCGTCGATCCGCTGGCGATCTATCGCGCCGCCTCGATCTCGGCGGCCCGTGCCTTCGGGCTGAAGGATCGGGGACTGGTAGCGCCCGGCTGGCGCGCCGACCTGGTGGTGCTAGACAGCCTGGAAGGCTGCAACGCCGAAATGGTGTTCTCCGCCGGCCGCCGTGTCACAGATGAGCTGTTCGCCACCCGGCCGACAACGCCGCTGGTCGGCACCGACAGCGTCCGCGCCCCGAAGGTCGAGGCCGGTTCCTTCACCGTGCGCAAGAACCGCAGCGAGACCCCGGTGATAGGCATCGTTCCCGGCAAGATCATCACCGAGCGCCGCGATCTCGATCTGGCCATCGACAATGGTGAGAAGCAGATCGATCTGAGCCGCGATATCCTCAAGATCTCGGTGATCGAACGGCACGGCAAGAATGGCAACATCGCCACCGGCTTCGTGCAGGGCTTCGGCCTCAAGCGCGGCGCCATCGCCTCGACCGTCGGCCACGACAGTCACAACATCTGCGTCGTCGGCGCCTCGGAAGCCGACATGGCGGTTGCCGCCAACCGGCTGAGCCAGATCCGTGGCGGCTTTGTCGTCGCCGACGGCGACAAGGTGATCGCCGAAATCGCGCTTCCCGTCGCTGGCCTGATGAGCGACCAGTCCTACGAGAATGTGCGCGAAACGCTGATCCCGCTGCGCCAGGCCGCCAAAGCGCTGGGCGGCACGCTTGATGAACCGTTCCTGCAACTGGCGTTCCTGCCGCTGCCGGTGATCCCGCATCTGAAAATCTCCGACCGGGGCATGATCGATGTCGACGCCTTCGAGATCATCGATCCGTGAGGCAATGCCTGCCGGCCTGTCTTAACGATCCGTCGCTCAGGCGAGCCGGGCGCAGAAGGCATCGAGCCCGGCGAGTGACACCGTGTCCCCTGCATGACCGGCGGCGAAACCGGGCAGCCGGACAATCTCGGCGATTGCCAGATCCGACGGCGGTGTCCACTCGGCCGGGCTGCGGCCCAGATTGAACACGAACACGAACCGGTCCCTGCCCTCGCCGCGAATGAAGGCCAGCAACTCGCCATTGGTCTGAAGGAACGTCATCGGCCCGTCGATCAGGTTGGCATGCGACTTCCGGAACGCCAGCGTCTGGCGGTAATGGTTGAGCAGGGATCCGCTCCGGTGATCCTGCTGGTCGACGGCATGCGACCGGTGGCTCTCGGGAACCGGAAGCCAGCCGTGCGCCGCTGCCGAGAACCCGGCATTGGAGCCATCGCGCTCCCAGACCATCGGCGTGCGGCATCCGTCCCGTCCCTTGTAGGCCGGCCAGAAGCGGATGCCGTAAGGATCGACAAGGTCCTCGAACGCGATCTCGGCTTCCTCCAGTCCCAGCTCCTCCCCCTGGTAGAGGCAGATGGAGCCACGGAAGGATGCGAGCATGGTGATGGCGAAGCGGGCCAGATGCTCGACATCATCGCCTTGCTGTTTCCAGCGCGAAACGTGCCGCTCGACATCGTGATTGGAAAACGCCCAGCAGACCCAGCCGTCTTTCACCACCGATTGGAAATTGGCGATGGAGCGGCGGAAATGCTCGGCAGAAAACTCCGCGCCGAGCATGTCGAACGTGTAGGCCATGTGCAGCTTGTCGCCGCCATTTGTGTAAGCCGCAACGGTCTTGAGCGAACGCCGTCCGTCGCCGACCTCGCCCACCGTCGTCCGGCCTTCATACTCGTTGATCAGCGCCCGCAGCCGCTGCAGGAATGCGATATTTTCGGGCTGCGACTTGTCGTAGAGATGGTCCTGAAATCCGTAGGGATTGGTGTCTGGCGCATCGACGCCCATGAAGTTGCCGTCCTCGGCGGACAGCCGCAGCGGCGGGTTGTCGCGCAACTCTTTGTCGTGGACGTAGAAATTGACCGTGTCGAGCCGGAAGCCGTCGACGCCGCGGTCGAGCCAGAAGCGGACGGTTTCGAGAATGGCATTCTGCAGATCGGCATTGTGGAAGTTCAGATCCGGCTGCGACGCCAGGAAATTGTGCATGTAGTACTGGCGCCGTGTGCCGTCCCACTCCCATGCCGGACCGCCGAAAACCGACAGCCAGTTGTTGGGCGCGGTGCCATCGGGCTTGGGATCGGCCCAGACATACCAGTCGGCTTTCGGGTTATCCCGGCTCGACCGGCTTTGCTTGAACCAGGGATGCTGATCGGATGAATGAGAGATCACCTGGTCGATGATGATCTTCAGCCCCTTGGCATGGGCGAGTTCAACCAGCTCATCGAAATCCGACAGCGTCCCGAACATCGGATCGACGTCGCAGTAATCCGACACGTCATAGCCGAAATCGGCCATCGGCGACTTGAAGAACGGCGACAGCCAGATGGCGTCGACACCCAGCGAGGCAATATGGTCAAGCCGCGCAATGATGCCGCGAATGTCGCCAATGCCGTCGCCGGAACTGTCCTGGTATGAGCGGGGATAGACCTGGTAGATGACGCATCCGCGCCACCAGTCTTCAGATACAGTGGTGCTCACAGCTCGCTCCAATTCGGAAAACCAGGCGCAGATCGCGCGTGACAGTGCTTTCAATCGTTTAGATTAGCTTCGCCTGGCTTACAAGATCACTGGGCGTGATCCCGCTTGTGCAAAGCATGCATCAGGCGATGTGCAGCGGCAGGGAATTGGATCGAAAATGTAAGTCTATGCTTACGCTGCGGGCGCACTCGGACGTTCTTCCAGCCCGAGCAGGAAGTTGATCGATGGCCGCGACTTGACCAGATCATCGATCGAGTAGGTGGCCAGCACCTCGAAGAAGGCACCAAGAGCCTTGCGCAGCGCCGCATTCAGTCCGCAGGAATCAACCAGCGGGCATTCGGTGGCGTCATTCTCGAAGCACTCGGCCATGGCAAAATTGTCTTCGGTCACCTTGACCACATCGAGCAGCGTGATCTTGTCGGCCGCCCGACCCAGCCGGATGCCGCCATTGCGTCCCCGGACCGATTCGATCAAGCCGGATTTCGTCAGAGGCTGCAGGATCTTGAACAGGAACAGCTCGGACACCGAATAGGCCTTGGCGATATCGCCGATACGGCTCAACGGCGCGTCATTTGCCGCGCAATACATCAGTATCCGCACCGCATAATTGGTTTGACGTGTTAGCCGCATTTTCTCGCTCCGGTCCTCAGGCTGCGCTTCCAATCAGAAGACGACCTAGTTTAGAATGCTTCCAGCAAAAGGAAACCCTTTTATTCATGTTTTTAAGCACCTCCGCGAGAGGTCCACAAATGAGGTAAAGAATGGCGCACGCCACCAAATTCCAGGAATTGAACGGTTTTGCACGCGAAACGATAACACTCGCCAATTGGCGCACGCGTCCCTACAGCTTCTGGTCCTTTCGAAATGTGGCGGAAATGGTGCGCTCGGCCCGCATCAAGACAACCGCTCAAGCCCCGCTTTCCGATGTCGTGCACAATCCCGACCTGCTGGCCCGGCCGGCCGCACCTGGCGCGAACTTGACGATTTCGGACCTGCTCACACGCAGCGAAGCCGACAGCTTCCTGCTGTCGAAGAATGGCAAGGTCATTGCCGAGTGGTACGCGCCGGGGGTCGACCGCGCTGATCCGCATCTGGTCTTCTCGATCTCCAAGTCGATCACCGCGCTGGTGGCCGGAATTCTCCAGGACCAGGGCGTTCTTGATCCTTCCACACCGGTCGGCACGCTGGTTCCCGAAGCCCAAAACAGCGCCTATGCCGATGCCACGGTGCAGCACCTGCTCGACATGCGGGTCAGCCTCGATTTCGACGAATCCTACCTGTCGCAGGAAGCCTATGCCCGCTACCGCCGCGCCATGTCGTGGAACCCGCCATCAAGCGACGGCAATGACGAAGCCATGCTGTCATTTCTCTGCAGCCTGCAGAAGGCCGATGGCCCGCACGGCGGCATTCATGATTATCTCTCGCCCAATTCCGACATGCTCGGCATCGTGCTTGAGCGCGCCACCAGTGAACGCTTCCCGGATCTGTGCTCCAGGCTTCTCTGGCAGCCGCTGGGGGCGTCGGCCGATGCGGTCATCACCGTCGACCCGGAAGGCGCGCCGCGCACCGCCGGCGGCGTCTCCTGCCGCCCGCACGACCTGCTGGCGCTCGGGCAGATGCTGATCGATGGCGGTACCGCCAATGGCACCCAGGTCGTCTCGCAACGCTGGATCGCCGACATGCAGCAAAACGGCGATGAAGAGGTCTGGGCCCGGGGCACCCAGGCAAGCTTCCTCAAGACCGGCCGCTACCGCAACAACTGGTATCAGGTCGGCGGCGGCTCGAACGCCTTTCTTGCCGCCGGCATTCACGGTCAGTTTCTCTATTGCGATCCCGACACCGCGACCGTCATTGTCGTCAATTCCTCACAGAGCGAGCCGCAAAGCGATGTGCTCGATCAGGGCTTGCTTTCGCTGTTTGCAAGGCTCAGCGCCGAGGCCTGACTATTCGAAAACGATATCCGGCATGACCCGCGCGCCGTCTCCGGACAATTCGTTCAGGCGGGCGCGGACCTTGGCGGCGATGTCGAGATAGATCTTGGCGTGCGGTCCGTCAGCCGCCGTTGCCACCACCGGCTGGCCTGCATCCGACGTCTCGCGGATGGGCATCGCCAACGGCACCTCGCCCAGGAACGGCACGCCGATCCGGGTGGCTTCGTCGCGGGCGCCGCCATGGCCGAAGATGTCGTGCCGGCCACCGCAATCGGGGCAGAGGAAATAGCTCATGTTCTCGACGATGCCGAGCACAGGCACGTTGACCTTGTTGAACATGTTGAGCCCCTTGCGGGCATCGATCAGCGCAAGGTCCTGCGGCGTCGAGACGATCACGGCGCCGGCCAGCGGCACATTCTGCGCCATCGACAGCTGCGCGTCGCCGGTGCCTGGCGGCATGTCGACGACCAGCACGTCAAGCTCGCCCCAGGCGACCTCGCGCAGCATCTGGTTGAGCGCCGACATCACCATCGGGCCGCGCCAGATCATCGGCGTGTCTTCCTCGACCAGGAATCCCATCGACATGACCTTCAGGCCATAATTCTCCATCGGCTTGAGCATCCGGCCTTCAAGCTGCTCAGGACGGCCGGTAATGCCCAGAAGCCGCGGCATCGACGGGCCGTAGATATCGGCATCGAGCACGCCCACCTTCAATCCGCTCGCCTGCAGGCCGAGCGCCAGGTTGACTGCGGTGGTCGATTTGCCGACGCCGCCCTTGCCGGAGGCGACGGCGATGATTTTCGTGATCCCCGGCACGTCGGTCTTGGCCCGGCCCTGCGGCTGGCCTCCTGGCGCATTGCCGGGCTGTGCCGGTGCATGCGAATGAGCCACGCGCTGCGGTGTGGGACGCGGCGCCGGGCTTGCCGACCCGGGCTCGCGGCTGGCGGTCAGCGCCACCATCGCGCCCTTGACGCCGGGTATGGTCTTGGTGGCGCGCTCGGCGGCTTCGCGCAACGGCTCGAGCTCCTGCGCCCGCGCCGACGGAACAGTCAGCGAGAAATAGACCTTCTCATCGGCGATGAAAATTTCCGAGACCAACCCCAGGTCAACGATATTGCCTTCAAGATCCGGCCCCTTGACCGATTTCAGCTTGGTCAGGACCTGTTCTTTGGTAACGCTCACGTCGCACTCCGCAGTTTGTCATTTCAGCCTCCTCCACATAATGCAGGTGGCCGCCCAATAAAATGGCTCAAACGCGAAAAAGCGGACTGTCAGGATTTATCGCCGCGGCCACGCAGAACGAAAAACGGCACGATCGCCGTCAACATCAACAGCCGCGCGACATGGTGGCTCGCCACGAAGGTCGGATCTATCCCGAGGATCACCGACATCGCCGCCATGGTTTCGAGCCCACCAGGCGCGAAGGCGATCAGGATGGCGATCATGTCCATCCCGGTCATCAGGTGAGCGACGCCGGCAAAAATAGCGGCAAGAAAAACACCCAGGACGGTAACCAGGAACCCCGCGCCCAGCGCATGGCGCAACTGCGGCCAGCTGACGCCGGAAAACCGCGAGCCGATCAGCCCGCCCAGCGAGACAAACGCTGCAGCCGCCAGCCAGTAATTCATCACCCCGCCGACCGTGCCGGTGACGTGGGCGGCAACCGAGACAAGCATGCCGCCGATCAGATAGGCCGCGGGCAGACGCAGTCGCTGCAACAGATAGCCGGCGAGACCGGCGCAGAGGATCATCACAAGAAGCGGCAGCGGCGCCGTTTCGGCAGCTACCTCCAGCGCGCGCTCGGGCACCTGTCCGGTCACAGTCACCGCAACCGGAACCAGCAATGTCAGCGCCAGAACCCGGATCGACTGCACGATGCTGACCGTCCTGAGATCGGCCTTCACACCTTCGGTGAGGCCCAGCACGTAGCTCAGATGTCCCGGCGAAGATGACAGGAACGCCGCCGCCCGGTCCATCGACCAGAACCGGATCAGCGCCGCCCGTGTGAGAAATATGATCGCAAAAAGGCTGGCGGCCAGCGACGCGAGCGTCACCGGCCACGTCCGCATCGCCCCCAGCACTTCCGGCGTGACACCCTGGCCGATGGTCAGGCCGAGAATGACAAACACCACATCCCGCAACCGCTGCGGAAGCGCCGCAGTCCGGATGCCTGCGAGCCCGGCCAGCGTCACCGCGATAGCCGGACCGGTCAGGAACGGCGCGGGAAAGGACAATGCATAGGTCAATGAAGCACCGAAGGCGGCAATCCCGAACGTGATCAATGGGGCCTGCCAGGAACCCGTCGCCATTCTCTTCATCTCCCGGATTTTCGCCTGAAGGCGGCTTGCTGCAAAAACGGAATCACGCGCCACCGTCACCAGCCTAAAGAAACGTCTTTGAACAGTACAACGCCGGGTGCTCTCTCAAACACCCGGCGTTGTGGTAACCGCGAGGCTGCCTCAACGGCAACCCTGATTGGTCTTGCCTCAGTCCGGATCCGCCTCGCTGTCGGTGCGGGCGAATTTGGGGCGGAAGAAACGGCCCGCGACGATCGGCAGAATGAAGCCGAAGAACGCAAACAGCCACAGCCCGATCGACAGCGGCGAGGCAAACAGCGCGCTCCAGTCGCCATCCGAAATGGTCATCGCCCGCCGCAGATTGGCTTCCATCTGATTGCCCAGAAGCACGCCGAGGATCACCGGGACCAACGGCACGTCGAGCTTGCGCAACAGCCAGCCCAGCACCCCGAAGAACACCATCACCATCAGATCGAAGGTCGAGCCGGAGATGCCGTAGATGCCGACAAACGAGATCATCGCCACCGCCGGCATCAGGTAGCGCGGCGGCACCAGAAGCACCCGCACGAACAGGCTGACCATCGGGATGTTCATGATCAACAGCATGAAGTTGCCGATAAAGAGCGCCGCGATCAGCCCCCAGACCACGTCCGGATTGTTGGTGAACAGCAGCGGCCCGGGCGTGACGTTGAGTGCAAGCAGCATGGCCAGCAGCACCGCGGTGGTGCCCGATCCCGGCACGCCCAGCGCCAGCATCGGAACCAGCGCCCCGCCGGCCGCGGCATTGTTGCCGGCCTCGGGTGCTGCCACGCCGCGCGGATCGCCGGTACCGAACGTGTTGTTCTTGTCGACCAGCCGTTTCTCCACCGAATAGGAGATGAACGAGCCGAGCGAGGCGCCCGCGCCCGGCAACACGCCGGCGATGAAGCCCAGAACCGTCGACCGCGCCATCGAGGGTGCGGTCTGCTTGAGCATCGACAATGGCGGGGTCAGGCGGCCAAGCTGGATGCCGCTAGCATCGCCCGTGGCCTTTTCGGTGCCGCGATGCTCGAGAAAGATGAACACCTCGGAAAGCGCGAACAGGCCGACAATCGCCACCAGGAAATCGATGCCGTCGTAAAGATGGACTTCACCGAAGGAAAACCGCGGCACCCCGGTCTGACCGTCGACGCCGATCATCGCAATCCCGAGGCCGAGGCCTGCGGCAAGAGCCGCCTTGGCCTGGTTGCGGCTGGCAATGCCGCCAAGCGTTGCAAAGGCCAGCGCGAACAACGCGAAATATTCGGCCGGGCCGAACAGCAGCGCCACCTTGACCAGCTGCGGCGCCAGGAAGACCAGTCCCCAGGTGGCAAAGAATGCCCCGACGAACGAGGCGATGCCCGACAGCGCCAGCGCCTCGCCGGCCATGCCCTTCTTGGCCATCGGATAGCCGTCGAGCGTGGTCATCAGCGCCGGTTCGTCACCGGGAATGTTGAGCAGGATCGAGGAGATGCGGCCGCCATACATCGCGCCGTAATAGACCGATGTCAGCAGGATCAGCGCCGGTGTGGCCGGAAGCCCGAGTGAAAAAGCGAGCGGAATGAGGATCGCCACGCCGTTCGATGGCCCGAGGCCCGGCAGCGCGCCGATGATGGTGCCGAGAAAACAGCCGATCAGCGCCAGACCGAGATTTTCGAATGTCAGGGCAATGGTGAACCCGTGCGCAAGTGCGGAAAGTGTATCCATGATCCTGCCTCAAAAGCCCCATGGGCCGCGCGCCAGCGACAGACCCAGAATGAGATGGAAAACGACATAAATGCCGATCGAGATGACAACGCCGGCGATTACCGCCTTGAGCGCCGGAGTGCCCAGCCGCCAGGACAGATAGCCTGCTGCAACCGCCGTGGAGACGACGAAGCCTGCGGTCGGCAAGGCATAGGCATAGGCCACCATCACCGCGACCGTCAGGCCGACCTCGAAGAAGCGGCTGAAATCGGGCCATTCCGGCTCGTCATCAGGCTGAAGAAGAATTGCAAGACTGGAAAGGCCGACCAGAACCCCGATGATGATCGGGAAAATCTTCGGACCGACAGGATCGGAAATGAAGCTTTCCTTGATCAGTGTCGCTTGCCAGATGAAAAATAGTGCCAGCAGAAGGCCGAGGCCTCCCATAATCCGGTCGCTCATGGCGCCCTCCCCCTAAAGCTCCGGCGGACTGCTCCGGAAACAGCAAGTCTCCGCCCGCAAACCGGGCGGAGACGTCTCGACCGATCCTTACTGGATCAGGCCGATTTCCTTCGAGATGGTGGTGATCGAAGCCACCGAGTCAGCCACGAACGCCTGGAAATCGGCGCCACGCAGATTGAGCGGAGCCAGACCGTTCTGAGCCATGACGTCCTTCCATTCGGCGCTGTCATAGACGGTGCCGATGGCGTTGACCCAGTACTCATAGGCTTCATCCGACATACCGCCCGGAGCGTAGAACCCGCGCCAGTTGGCGCCGATCACGTCGATGCCCTGTTCCTTGGCAGTCGGGAACGAGGCGAAGTCGCCTTCCAGACGCTCTGGTGCGAGCACTGCCAGCACCTTGATGTCGCCGGAGTCAACGAAGCCCTTGGCTTCCGATGCGTCGCCGGTGAAAGCCTGCACCGAACCGCCGAGCAGTTGGGTCACGGCCTCGCCGCCACCATCGAAGGCCACGTACTTGATGGTGCGAACATCATCGATGCCGGCCTTCTTGGCAGCAATCAGCACCTTGAGGTGATCCCAGCCGCCAACGGCCGAACCGCCGGCGATCGACACCGAGGACGGGTCCTTCTTGATCATGTCAAGAAGCTCGGGCAGCGTGGTGATCGGCGAATCCTTGGCGACGGCGATAATGCCGTAATCGGCGCCGACAGCACCGACCCAGCGGACCTGATCCATCGTGTTACCGGGATAGGCGCCCTGCGCCAGGCGAGTCGAGGTGGCCGAGGACGCGGCAACCACGAGGTTGTTGGCGTCATTGCGCTTGTTGACGACTTCGGCAAAAGCCACACCGCCGCCACCGCCGGCCATGTTGGTGACCTGCATGGTGCCGGAGACCAGCTTGAGGTCCTGCAGGGTCTTGCCGGCCTGACGGCAGGTGAAATCCCAGCCGCCGCCGGGGTTGGCCGGTGCAATGCACTCGGTCGCGCCCGGATCAAACGCATGGGCAGCTGCCGTCAGCGAAACGACAGCAACAGCGGTCGCGGCAAGCCGCGTTACAAAGTTCTTCATGATTTCCTCCCGAATGAACATGCCGCTTTCTAAAAAAGCGGAATGGTGGCTATGCTAATGCAAAAAGCTGTCAACAAGCTGTCAGCCGGACATTGGGGCGGGAGGAGTTGCCCATGCATTTTCTGGTCGTCGAAGACACGGCCGATGTCGCCGAAGCCATCATCGAACGGCTTGGACGCGGCGGCCACGCCTGTGACCGCGCCGCCTCGCTGGAAGACGCCAAGCATTTCGCCGCCACATCGGCCTATGACCTGGTGATTCTCGACATCAACCTGCCCGATGGGTCCGGTCTGGATTTCCTCAAATGGATCCGGCAGCGCAAGAATGCCGTTCCGGTGCTGGTGCTGACAGCAAGGCTCGCGGTTGACGACAAGATCGGCGCGCTCGATTTCGGCGCCGATGATTACATGGTCAAGCCGTTTGACCTGGGTGAACTGGAAGCACGGGTGCGCGCCATCATCCGCCGCCGCAGCGGCGAGGCCGGCGCTTCCCTTTCCTCCGGCAATCTGCAATTTGACATGGCAACCCGGCTGGCAACCATAAACGGCGAACCATTGTCGTTGACACCGCGCGAGCAATTGCTTCTGGAGATCTTCCTGGTCAACAAGGGCCGGGTGCTGGAAAAGGATGAACTGGTGGTGCGTCTGTTCGGGCTCGACGCCGATGTCGGCGCCAATGCCATCGAGCTCTATGTCGGCCGCTTGCGGCGCAAGCTCACAGGCGCCGGACTTGAGATCAAGACCCTCCGCGGTCTCGGCTATCAGGCCCTGGCGACTGAATCCGGGAGCATACCCACGTGACCAACCCGCTGACGCAGCTTGCGTCCGGTCCAAGCCGTTCCATTGCCTGGCGGCTGACGCTTTTGCTCACGCTGCTTTTGACCATTGCAGCCGCCGGAACGGTGATCGCGGCATTGAGCTATGGCCAGACCGCTGCGACCCGTGCTTTTGATCGCCTGCTGACCGGTGCCGCCCTGCAGATCGCCGAGCGGATCAGCGTCGTCGAGGGCGAAACCGTCATCGACATTCCGCTGTCGGCCTTCGGTCTGCTGTCGCTGGCTGCCGAGGACCGGATCTTCTACCGGATCATCGCTCCGGGTGGCGAAACCCTGACCGGTGACGAGAGCTTCCCGCTGCCCGACACATCCGGCAACAGTGCGGGGCCGCTGCTTTATGACGCCGAGTTTTCCGGCGAAGCGGTCCGCGCCATCAGGATGCAGCGCTTCCTCGCAGAGCGCGCCGTACGCGGCCCGATCACCGTGATCGTGGCCCAGACCCTGCGCGCCCGCTCCGAACTTGCCAATGAAATTGTCGCCCGCGCCGTCATCGGTGTCATCCTCGCCGGCGGCGTCACCCTGGCGCTGGCGCTACTTGCCATGCATCTGGCACTCAGCCCGTTGCGCCGAATCGAACGCGCCATTCTCGCCCGCGACCCCAAGGATCTCACACCATTCTCGACCGCCACCCCGCGCGAGGTCGAGGCACTGGTCGCCGCCATCAACCGTTTCATGGCACGGCTCGACCGCCGGGTTGGCGCCATGCAGGGCTTTGTCGCCGACGCAGCGCACCAGATGCGCACGCCAATCACCGCCCTCAGGGCGCAGACCGAACTGGCCATGGAAGAAGACGATCCGCGCAAGCTCAAGACGCTGCAACGGCGCATCCGCGACCGCGCCATCGGCGTCAGCCGGCTGACCGACCAGCTGTTGTCGCATGCGCTGGTGACCCACCGCGCCGACATGGCAACGCTGGAACTGATCGACCTCAGGCGCGTTGCCGTGGAAGCCGAGCGCGAGGCCCGCAGGACCGGTGGGGCGCAGGGCATCGCGCTCGACCTGCCCGCCGATCCGGTGATGGTCAGAGGCGACGCCTTCAGCCTGCGCGAAGCCGCCCGCAACCTGATCACCAACGCGCTTGCGCACGGCCAGCCGCCGGTCTCGTTGCGGGTCGGCATCACGCCCGAGGGCAAGGCAATGATTGCCGCTCATGACCACGGACCGGGCATGAAACCCGATCAGCTCGCGCGGATCGGGGAACGCTTCGCCCGCGATGCCTCCAACCCGCAAAGCGCAGGCCTCGGCCTGGCGATCGTCGCCGAAGTCGCCGAATTCCACCAGGGTTCGATCCGCACTGCGCGCGGCGACAATGGCGGCTTCGAGGTCCGCATCGAACTGCCGCTGGTGATCACGCCTGAAGCAGCGCCAAATCCGGAAGATACCGAATGACCCAGACTCCTGCCTTGCGGTTGACCGCCGTGGTAGCCACACTTTTGGCCACATCCGGCATTTGCCGTGCCGCCGAAACCATCACCCGGTTCGAAGCCGGTGACGCCTCCACCGATCTCGTCATTGCCAGCGTCACCGATCTCGATTTCATGCGGCCGTTGATCGATGCCTTCCAGGAAAACAACCCGGGCATCTCAGTCACCTATATCGAGAATACCTCCAACAACCTCGACGCCAGCGTTTCAAGCGCCTGCACCGATCGCGAGTTCTTCGCCGACCTGGTGATTTCGTCGTCGATTGCCCAGCAGGTCCGCCTCGTCAATGGCGGATGCGCCCGCGAGATCGGCACGCCGGTGCTCGCCAGCCTTCCCGATTGGGCGCAATGGCGCGGCGAGCTGATCGGCCTGACCTACGAACCGGCGGTGATGGTCTACAACAAGGCGGCGTTCGCATCCGAGGAACCGCCACGCAGCCGCTTTGACCTGATCGACCTGATGCGGCAATCCGGCAGCCTCAACGGCCGCATCGCCACCTATGACATCGAGGAATCCGGCGTCGGTTACCTGTTCGCCTTTCAGGATTCGACCGAGGCCAGCACCTGGGGCCGCCTGATCGAGGGCTTCGGACGCAACAGCGTCGCCACCTTCTGCTGCAGCTCGGAAGTGATCGACCGGGTCGCCGATGGCCGCGCCTATATCGGCTACAACGTGCTGGGCTCTTACGCGTTGTCACGCGCCGACAATGACCCGCGCATCGGCGTGGTGATGCCGACCGACTACACCCTGGTCCTGGCCCGCGCCGGGTACATTCCCCGGGAGGCGAACAACCCGCTCGCCGCCCGCGCCTTTCTCGAACTTGCCCTGTCGCCGCGCGGGCGCACCATTCTTGATGGTGAAACCCACCTGCTCACCCCCCTGAGCGGGCCCGTCGCTCTGGCTGGCCTGGGTGCCGGCGAAGAACCGGCCCTGAGACCGATCCCGCTGTCACCGGCGCTTCTGGTCTCGCTCGACCGCGCCAAACGGGCCCAGTTCCTGTCGCAATGGCGCAAGTCCGTCACCCCGCCAACGCCCTAGCTGTGATCAGCACCAGCGCTCCGCAGGGTCTCGCCGACAGCCGCGCAAACAAAAAGGCCGGGCAGGAATATCCCGCCCGGCCGCATCTTTTCATGAGATCCCGTCAGTTGGAGACGGATGCAAACCCGTCAACGGTGAAGAACAGGGTTTCGCCGGAGCTGTCGTCAACACCGTCATTGTCGGTGACGACATAGGCCTTGCCGTTCGCATCGATCGCCAGGCCCTCGACCTTGTCGACGACGAAGCCGTTGAGCGCCTTCAGGTCCGGCAGCAGGTCGCGGACTTCCTCCTTCTCGACCAGCGGCAACTCGCCGCCCAGCGCTGCGGGAACCATCTGGCTGAGCGCGACGCGGTAGATCTTCTTGACCGCGGCCTTCTCGCCGATCTGGTTGTCGCGCTCGATGATGTAGGCGTAATCGCCGTGGATCTCGATGTCGGACAATCCGACCCAGCCCTTGTCGGCCGGCGCATCGAGCGCATAGCGCACCGCGCCCCACTCCTTGCTCTCGGTGTTGTAGGCGACCAGCTTGACCTCACCCTTGGCGTCATCCTTCCAGGAGCGCTGCACCGGCATCCACAGCACGTCACCGATGCGTGCGATCCCCTCGAACCCGAAGCGGATTTCCTGGACCTGCAGTCCGGCCGGCAGCGCGATCTCCTGCTTGATCGCGCCCTTGGCGTTGACGTTATAGAGCGCATGCGGGATCAGCCGGTCGGTGCGGCCTTCAGACGCCAGCCAGAAACCGCCCTTGCCGTCCAGCGTCACGCCTTCGATGTCGAGCTTCTGCGCAGGCATGCCAGCCCGGGTGATTTCCAGCGCGGAGGTGATGCGCGCCGGGGTCTGGGTGGCGTCGATCGTGAAGATCGAAGGCTGATAGCCGTAGAAGCTGTCGTTGATGGCATAAAGCGTGCCGACCTTTTCCGGATCTGCGGCCAGACCGGAGAGTGCACCCCAGCCGATCAGGCTGTCGGCACCCTGCGAAGTGATCTGAGGATAGGCCGCAGGCGCGTCCTGCTGCTCATAGATCATCACATGGCTGCGCACGCCGCCATCCTCGATCAGGTCAGCTTCATTGGCTGTCACCATCAGGTTGCGTGACGGAATGGCAACCAGCCCTTCAGGCGCGATGCCCGACGGCAGAATTTGCGTGAGAACCGGGTTGGCCAGATCGCTCACATCATAGACGCCGATGATCGATGCGCGTTCGGCGCCGACAAAGACATACGGCTTGCCGTTGAAGGTTGCGACCTCGATTGATTCCGGCTCGGCGCCTTTCGCGTCCGACCGCTTGTCCGGATAATGACCGGCCTCGACGACGGCATATTCGAACGACATGCCGGAATCGTAAACCATGGTGCCGTCCTTGTTGAAGATGGTCCAGCCGCGCGACCCGCCTTCGTAGTCGCCCTCGTTGGCGATGGCGAAATGCGCGTCGTCGATCCACTTGACCGCGTCGGGTTCGCGCTTGCGGTCAGCCTGGGTCTCGGTGAAGCGCAACGCGCCGCGTTCGTCGGTGAGGTCAACATTTTCAAGCGTCACGGCGCCTGCGGAGAAATGCGAGATCACCTTGCCGTCGCGATCGAGCACCACGAGATGGTTGTTTTCCTGCAGCGTCACGACGGTCTCGCCAAGCCCGTTGATATCGACGAATTCAGGCTCGGGATCTTCCGGGGCAATCTCGGCAAGGCCGGTCACATCCGCGAAACGAAGGCTGCCGCAATCCGCAGCGCCGTCTTTGATGTCGATCATGGCGACCTGACCGGCCGGCATCTGCGGCAGCACGCCGTCATTGAGGTCCTCATCACGCTCGTTCTCGATGGCGATGACGACAAACGAGCCATCCTTGGCCTTGGCGATCGAATCCGGCTGGCCGCCGAGATCGCATGACGCGCTCACGGTCTTGGCGTCGATATCCACGCTCACAAGCTTGCCGCCGACGGCGACATAATCCTTGGACGTGTTGACGGCGATGAAGGCGGTGGAGCCGATGATCGTCGCCGATGTCGGCTCACCGCCCATTTCGATGTTGCCGAGCGGCTTGGGCGCTGCCGGATCGGCAATGTCGACCAGGCCGACCACGCCAAGCGGGCTGTCCGTGTAGACAAGCCGCATCCCGTCTTCGGTCGCAGCGATGATTTCTGCGGAGGTTTCGCGGTTTGCGTCTTCGCCCGCGGCCATGTTTGACGGCGTGGCGAAGGACGAGACGCGGTTGAAATTCATGTCTGCAGCCGATGCCGAGGCGGCAATCATCGCAAGAACGGAGGTAAAGCTGAGCAGTCGTGACATGGTGCAATCTCCCGGTTGATTGCGGGCGATGTGCCATAGCCACGATTGCAGCATCATGACGCCGGGATGACGCTTTTATGAAAGCGGTGGATAAACGCCTCCGCGCCGGCACCAAGGCCCTGGCGAAGGCTCCAGAGAGCCGCGTCGCCGGTCAGGCAACAACCTTGGCCATCTGGGATTCCGGTTCGGCTGGGCTGTAGTCCATTCGCTGCCGCGGGATCTCATCGAGAAAGACCGGCTTGCCGAAATAATAGCCCTGAAAACGATCACAGCCGGCGGCCGTGGCGCGCAGCAGGTCATCCTCGGTCTCGATCCCTTCGGCGACGACATACTTGCCCGAGCGGCGGGCAATCTCCACCACCGCGCTCACGAACACATCGGTCACGTGATCCGAACCCAGAGCGGTGATGTAGCTCTTGTCGATCTTGATCACGTCATAGGGAAGCGCGCGCAACTGGTTGAACTCCGAATAGCCCATGCCGAAATCATCGAGCGCAATGCGGAACCCGACCTCCTGCAAGGCAGAGATCTGCCCGGCGATGCGCGCATTGGCCGCCAGCGACGCACTCTCGGTTATTTCAAGCACGATTCGCCGCGGATTGGTCGCGGTTTCAGCCAGAATATCAAGGATCCGCTCCTTCAGGTCGGGCATCGCGATCTGGTTGGCCGACAGGTTCACGCAAACCGACACGTCCGGCAGTTTGAACAGGTCTTCGCAAACCTGCTGAATGACGTAGTTGCCGATGTCGCCAATCATCAACGCCCGTTCGGCGACCGGGATGAACACATCCGGCGGGATCACGCCCCTGAGTGCATGCTGCCAGCGCAGAAGTGCCTCGAACGCGATCAACTGCCCATCCGCGTCAACAATCGGCTGGTAGGCCACCCTAAGATGCCTGAGCAGCATCGCCGCCCGCAACTCGCGCACCAATGCCTTTTCATTGCGGATATCGGTGAGCATCTCTTCCTGAAACAGCGTCGAACAGGCGCGGCCGTTCTTCTTCGAAGCATAAAGCGCCATGTCCGCATTGTTGACCAGCGAACTCCAGGCCTTGCCATGAAACGGCGCCAAGGCGATACCGATCGAGGCCGATACGCTCAACCGCTGGCTGCCAACCCTTATCTGGGTGGCAAGGCCGGCTGCGAAATCGGCGCACAGTTCATGTGCCCACTTGGCCGTTATCGGGTCGGAATGTTCGATCAACACGGCGAATTCATCACCACCGAGCCGGCCGACCCGGGCACCGGGAAAGTGAGAGCGGAGCTTTTCGGTCACGAAGACGAGAACCTTGTCGCCCGCCGGGTGGCCATGGGTGTCGTTGACCTGCTTGAAGTGATCGACATCAACCAGGAAAAGCGCGAAGAATTTTTTCTTGCCGCGGGCTTCCAGCGCCGATTTGGCTTCCGACACGAATGTCTCGCGATTGAGCGCGCCGGTCAGCACATCCCGTTCCGATTGGGCCAGGATCCTGGAGTGTTCGCTGCCCAGCGACCGCAGCCTGGTCTTGAGGTCCATGATCGATATCACAAGATACAAGACGACAAACGCGGCAATCCCGGTGAGTGCCACATCGGCAATGTTGGAATAGGCGGTGCCGTTCTGCTCCACCGTGTCGATCAGGTGGTTAAAGACCAAGCCCAGCGCCAACAAGCCCAGAAGGATCGCGGAGAAACTGAACTCGGCGCCCCAGTCAAACCATCTGTTTCGTGCCCGCTTACGCATCTACCCAGCTCCACTGCCAAATCCTGGTCGGAACACACCGGATATCCGGCGGTTTCCGTAATCAAATACTTTCAAATCCACAGGGCAAAATCTGGATCGTTGACGTCCGAGCGCAACGCACTCATCCGACCACCGGCCCAAGGGCCTTTTGCCAAATATCGTCCGCATCATGCGCTGCACCATGATAGCCGCAGCTTGTTAACGGAGAACAAACAAACGATTGCAACTATTGGAGAAATCTGGATCTGACGCGTTCGGTTCAACCTGGATCTCGTTCACAATCCTGCTGTGTGCCGACCGCTTTTCCGTCAGCTTGTCTAACCGGTAACACCGTAGCTTTCATAGGTGGCGTCGAGGAACTGCCGGGCGCAGGCCTGCCAGGAGAATTCCAGCGCGCGGGCGCGCGCGGCATCGCCGGACAGATCAAGGCAGGCAAGTGCCGCCTTACGCAGATCCGTATCGACCACGCCGGCAGCACTTTCACCCACGATATCTTTCGGCCCGGTCACCGGATAGGCGGCAACCGGAACGCCCGAGGCCAGCGCTTCAAGCACCACCAGGCCGAAGGTGTCGGTCAGCGACGGAAACACGAACACGTCGCCCATGGCGTAAAGTGCCGCAAGTTCCGTCCCGGATTTGGCGCCGGTGAAGGTGACATCGGGATACCGCGCCTTGAACTCCTCAAGCATCGGACCGCCCCCCACCACCAGCTTGCTGCCGGGCAGGTCCATGGCGAGGAATGTTTCGACGTTCTTTTCCACCGCCATCCGTCCGACATGCAGGAACACCGGACCGGGCAGATCCAGCGGCGCCAGGTAGCCAGGGCGAAACAGCTCGGTATCCACGCCCCGCGACCAGATGTGCAGATTGGAAAATCCCTTGGCTTCAAGCTCCGCCTGCAGGCTGGGAGTGGCAACCATGCACCCGCGACCGGCGTTGTGGAACCAGCGCATGAAGCGGTAAAGCCAGCTTTCCGGGATCGGATAGCGGGCAGAAACATATTCCGGGAACCTTGTGTGATAGCTCGAGGTGAAGCCGTTGCGTTTCGATGCAGCCCGCCGTGCCATCAGGCCGAGCGGACCCTCGGTGGCGATCTGAATGAAATCCGGATTTGAAGCGGCCATGCGGCGTTCGACACGCCCCGGTGTCGTCACCGCCAGCCGGATCTCCGGATAGCCCGGCAACGGAACCGTGAAAAACTCCGCCGGCGACACAATATCGATTTCAACGCCGAATGCTTCGAGTTCACGCACCAGGTTCTCGATCGACCGGACAACGCCATTGATCTGGGGTCGCCAGGCATCGGTAACAATCAACAGTTTGGGCATTAACCGGTCCGCTTCAGCGATTGGCCTGTTTGACGTGTTCCCACCAGATAATCGCACTGCGTCCTGCAATCAACATTGTCGCGGGCTTCAGAGAGCCAGCCGCAGCTTGCCCCCGGTGCTGCGCGAGCAACAGGCCATCATCCGGCCACCCTCGGTCCGTTCCGACGCCGACAGCACCTTGTCACGGTGATCGACCTCGCCTTCAAGCACCCGGACCTCGCAGCTGCCGCAAAGCCCCTCCTCGCAATCGCTCGGCACATCGATGCCTGCCGCGCGCACCACGTCAAGCAGGGTCTGGCCGGCAGGTACTGTCAGCTCCAGATCAGAATCCTCGAGCTCTATCTCAAAATCCGTATCCCCGGCCCGCACCGATCCTGCCGTGTCCGTGACGAACAGTTCGCTTCGATACCGGCCCTCGGGCAAGTGAGCACAAAGCCCGGCCAACGCATCGAGCAGACGCTCGGGGCCACAGGCGTGAATTCGAGCGCCGGTCTCGCCGCACTCCGCCACTATCGCGGCAAGATCGGCCCGGCTTGCCTCGTCGGACACATGCAGAACCGCATGGGCGCCATGATCGGACATCAACCGCTCAGCGAAGGCCATCGCATCCCGAGAGCGGCCACAATAGTGAACCACATAATCGCGACCGAGCTGCTTGAGACGGTCGGCCATAGCAAGGATCGGCGTAATCCCGATACCGCCGGCAATCAGCACATGGCGGTCGGCCTCGTCCTCAAGCCGGAAATAGTTCTTCGGGCCACGCAACCGCACGGTCATGCCGGCTGACAGCTGATCATGGATGAAGCGTGAGCCGCCCCGCCCGTCTGCCTCGCGCAGAACCGCAATGGTGTAATCGGGATCCGACGGGTTGCCGCACAGCGAGTATTTCCGGGAAAACGCCCCGGCCACCAGATCGATATGAGCGCCAGGACTCCAGGCCGGCAGCGGAAGGCCGTCCGGATCTTCCAGGCGCAAGGTCTTGATGCCCTCGGCCACCGTCGCGATCTCGGCGACGCGGACAGTGCGGGCGATGTCCTTGCTCGACGGCGCGCCGATCGGAAACGACACGGTGCTTTGGACGATGGAAGGCGCCGTCCGTTCGGGATTGCGCGCCGGATCCCATTCAACGATCAGTTTCTCCGGCCCGCGAAAGGCAAGGTTGGGCAGGTAGGTGAACGCCTGATCCTCGGCGAGCCGCATATGCGGCAGGCGGCGGGAGAGCTCCTCGATGAAGATCCGCATCTCCAGCCGGGCGAAATTCTTGCCCATGCACTGGTGGCTGCCATAGCCGAAGGTCAGGTGCTCGGCCGCGCTGTCACGGTAGATATCGAGGAAATCGCCATTTTCGAAATGCCGTGAATCATGATTGGCCGAGGCGCTGACAATCAGCAGCTTGGCCTCCGCGGGAATGGCGACACCGGCGATCTCGGTGTCCCGGGTCGCCCGCCTGCGCCAGGCAACCACCGACCCCTCAAGCCGCAGGCATTCCTCCACCGCATTGGGAATAAGCTCGGGATTCTTGCAGATCCGCTCCCAGACCAGCCGGTTCGACAACAACAGCTTGATCGCATTGGTGCTTGCCAGCGCCGTGGTTTCATGCCCCGCAACGATGATCGCCATCATCATCGAATGCAGATAGGAATCGGTGACCACAGCCGGGAGCTCGGCGTTCATCCGGATGGCGTGATGCATCCAGCCCGCACCGTCTGGTTCCTTGCGCATCTTGTCGAGCACCTGCCCGGCATATTGCCAGAACCGGCCGACTGCATCGGCCACCTTCAATTGCTGTTCCGGCGAGGGCTTGCCCCAGGTGTTGACCGTGTGCGCGACGGAGAATTCCTTGAGCGCATCCATGTCCTCCTTCGGCACGCCGAGGAAATGCAGCGCCACGGTGAGCGGGATTTCCCACAGCATCGCGGAAACCAGATCGACCCGGCCGGCATCGACGAAGGCATCGACCTTCTCGCGGGTCAGCTTGCGGATCATCTCTTCTTTGGCGGCAAGATTGGCTGGCAGGAAATGCTCCATCAGCACCCGCCGGCGCTCCATGTGCGCCGGTTCATCCTCGTTCACCAGCGTCCGGTTCATCTCGTATTTGTAGCGCTTGAGGGTCTCCATCGCCTCTTCGCTTGGCGGCACCACACGCTCAAGCGCGATCGACGGCGAAAAGGTGATGTTGTCGCGGAACACCGCCTTGACGTCCTCGTAGCGGCTGACCACCCAATAGCCGAGCTCGGGACTGTAAAACACCGGCTCCTGGTCCCGCGACCATTTGAGCGCGGCGGCAGGATCTGCCAGATACCCGGCCGCAAATGGATCGAATGCTTGCGCCTCGGCCGACACCGGGCATCCCCCCGCACCAGCATGCGCCGGGCAACCAACTGGCGCTTCCGTCATGCCTTGCGGGCCTGTTTGCCGATTAGTCATGCCTCGCTCCATTTACTAATAACGCACATTATGTTCTATATTTGTAACGTAACACAGACCGGGACGTCAATAAACTGACCCGCGGATGGAGATCAAATGAGTACGTTGCAAACCCTGTCACGCGGACTGCGGGTTCTGGAAATTGTCTCCCGTTCGCCATCCGGCATGCTGATTGCCGAAATTGCCGCTGCCCTCGATGTCCACCGGGCCATTGCCTACCGGCTGGTCGCGACACTTGAGGAACATCTGCTGGTTGCTCGCGATGCGGAAGGCCGTGTTCGGATCGGGGGCGGCATTGTCGCGCTCAGCGAAAAATTCCAGCCGCAATTGCGTGCCGCAGCCTTGCCGGTTCTGCGTTCCTTGGCCGAAGACAGTGGCGCAACAGCATTCCTGTGCATCGCGCAAGGCGATGAATGTGTCGCCATCGAGGTTGCCGAACCGGAACAACCGCTCCTCAAGGTCTCCTACCGTGTCGGCACCCGGCATCCCGTCAGCAGGGGTGCCGCAGGTCTCGCCATAGCCATGCAGCGGCCATCGATGCCCGGCGATTCAGAGGACCTGCAAACAGCAAGACGCGACGGCTTCGCCCTGACCCGCGGTCAGTTGCAGCAAGGGGCGATCGGCGTCGCGGCCCCGTTGGCCCGCCGCGGCCGCTCAGAGCTGAGCGCCGAAGCCTGCATCGGCGTTGTCGCCATGCATGCACTCGATACCGAGCTGGCGACGGCTGCGGTGTTGACCCACCGCGACAGGCTTCTCGCGGCCATCGGCTGATCCTCATCGGTCGCTGGAATTGGCCCATGCAGCGGCTGGCCGCGAGTTTGTCTATTCCTTGATGTAAGGCTGACCGTCGGCCGCAGGCGCCTTCGCCCGTCCAATGAAGCCGGCCACGACGATGATCGTGGCGATGTACGGCGCCATGGCGAGAAACTCCGACGGAATCGGCGTCTGCAACAGTGCCAGCTTTTGCTGCATGGAGTCGGCAAATCCAAACACCAGCGCCGCCATCAATGCGCCGACCGGGTGCCAGCGGCCAAAGATCATTGCCGCAAGCCCGATAAAGCCGCGCCCGCCGGTCATGTTCTCGTCAAACCGGCCAACCGACCCCAGGGTAAACCAGGCCCCGCCAAAACCAGCCACCATGCCCCCAAGCGTCACGTTGATGAAGCGGGTCCGGTAGACATCGATGCCCAAAGTATCGGCGGCGCGCGGATGTTCGCCCACAGCCCGCGCCCTGAGCCCGCTGCGGGTATGGAACAGGTAATAGGTCGCCACCGCCACCATGATCAGCGCGCCATAGACGAAGATGTTCTGGTAGAACAACATCGGCCCGATCACCGGAATATCGCCCAGAAGCGGGATCTTGATCGCCCGGAACACCGGCGCATTGTTGAGGGACCGGTACTCCTGAAAGACCTGGCTGCTGACATAGGACGTCAGCCCCAGCACGAACAGGTTGATCACCACGCCGGCAATGATCTGGTCCATCCGGTAGGTAACCACCAGCGCCGCGAGAATGAACCCGAACAATCCGCCAACCACCACGGCGCCGGCCAATCCGGCAATCCCGCCCAGCAGCGATCCGATCAGCGCACCGGCGAAGGCGCCGGCCAGCAACATGCCCTCGATCGCGATGTTGACGACCGCAACCCGCTCGCACAGCACACCGGCCAGCGCCCCGAGCGCGATCGGCACCGCCCGCACCATTGTCGCCTGAAGCATGCCGGTCAGCGAAAAGGCCTTGCCGGCGGTCGCCCAGACCAGGAAAGCCACGACAACAAGGGCAAGGCCGATACCAAGCGAAAGGGACGACCAACGCATCCCCCCGCGAAGGAACTGGCGCGCGCCGAGGAAAGCAAGCAAGCCTGCGACAATGAAATTGAACTGCGACGCCGGTACGCTCAGATCGGCCAGCACAAGCGCATCGGTTGGCCGTGACAGCCGGAACACCGCGCTGCCTTCACTGCCGGTGCCGAAAACCAGCGCCACCAGCACGGCCATCGCTATCAGCACGCCGCCCGAAATCCGGGCATGTTTCTGTTTGCCGAGATCCAGTCTGGCCGGGGAGTTTTGAGCGGTTTGATTGGTCATCGCCATGGTGATTATTTGCCCCGCGCCGTTCCGGGCTTGCGAAAGCCCCAGGGAAATATCGCACGCACCAGCATCGGCGCGGCGATGAAGACGATGATCAACGCCTGGATGATGCCGATCAGATCGATACTTACCCCGGCGTCAACCTGCATTTGCCGCCCGCCAGCTTCGAGCCCGCCAAACAGCAGTCCCGCCAGAAGCACGCCAAGGGGATGCGACCGGCCCAGCAGTGCCACCGCAATGGCATTGAATCCGATGCCTGCCGAAAATCCCGGCGTCACCCTGTCAAGCACCCCGAGCACCTGCGCAGATCCGGCGAGCCCCGCCAATGCGCCCGCCGAGGCCATCGCCAGAACGATGGTCATGCCGGAGCGGATACCGGCGAAACGGGCTGCATCGGCGCTCGCGCCGCTGGCCCGGAACTCGAAGCCGATCTTGGTTTTAAACAGCAGCCAGTAGATGAAAAACACGGCGGCAAGCGCCAGGAAAACTCCCGCATGCACCCGCAAATTGGGATCGATCCACGCCAGCAATCTCGGCAGTTCCGCATGATCGGGAACCGACTTGGAAATCGGATCGGCACGGCCCGGGCGCTGCACGAACGGCAGCCGCAGCATGTAGTCGATCAGGCGATAGGCAATCAGGTTGAGCATGATTGTCGAGATCACTTCATGCGCCCCGGTGGCGGCTCGAAGCCAGCCGGCGATCGCCGCGTAAAAGGCTCCGGCCAATGCCCCGCTCAAGAGACAAAGCGGCAAAAGCACGAAGAACGGAAGCCCGGGAAAACTGAACCCGGTCACCACCGCCGCCATTCCGCCCATCAGGATCTGGCCTTCGGCGCCAATGTTGAACAGCCCAGCGCGAAAACCGAGCGCCAACCCAAGCCCGGCGAGAACGAGCGGCGTCGCCGCGGTAAGCGTTTCCGAAATCGCATTGAGCGAGCCGACCGAGCCTTGCAGCAGTGCCAGATAGGACCTGGCGATCGTCGCCGGCTCCACACTGGTCGCAAGCATGGTCAAGGCACCGAGCACCAGCGCCGCAACAATCGCGAACAGCGGCACGATCACCAGATCTTCGAATTCGCTTCGCCCGGGTGCGGCCCGCTTCAACAGGTTCTGGATGACAATGTCGGTTTTACCATCGCTCATGCCACTGCTCCCGCCATCGCCAAACCGACAGCATTCTTGTCCACCGGCCCCTTGCTGGCGTCAAATTCGGCCACCACCTTGCCCTTGAACATCACCAGGATACGGTCCGACAGCGCCAGGATCTCGTCGAGCTCGGAGGATACGATCAGCACCCCATCGCCCTCGTCCCGCGCATCGACCAGCCGCTGGTGGATATATTCAATGGATCCCACATCAAGCCCACGCGTCGGCTGGGCGGCGATCATGAACTTGGTGTCGCGCGACATTTCCCGGGCAACGACAAGCTTTTGCTGGTTGCCGCCCGAAAGATTTCCGGCGGCGGCGAACACCGACGGTGTACGCACATCGAATTCCGCCGAATTCCGCGCCGCGTTTTCCTGCACCTTGTTCCAGCGGATCTGCATGCCCGAGGAAAATCTCTCGTCATAATAGGTATCGAGAACCATGTTCTCCGCGACCGTGAAACTGGGAATGATCCCGGTGCGCTGGCGGTCCTCGGGAATATGGGCAATGCCCATCTTGTGGCGTGCCCGCGGTGAAGCATGGGTGATGTCCTCGCCGGCGAAATCGATGGACCCGCCAACCACCTCACGCAACCCCGCGAGAGCTTCGACAAGAGCGGTCTGCCCGTTACCCTGCACCCCGGCAATACCGACGATCTCGCCGCTTCTGACCGAAAGACTCAGGTGATCGACGGCAACGGCGTCATTTTCGTTGAGCACCACAAGGTCGCTGGTCTGCATCAGCACCGGACCCGGCTCATACGGCTTCTTGACCACATCAAAGCTCACCGGCCGGCCGACCATCATCTCGGCCAGGTCAGTCGTTGTCAGCTTCTCCGGATCGCCTTCGCCAACAATCTGGCCGCCGCGCAGAACGCTGATCCGGTCGGCGATTTCGAGGATTTCGTTGAGCTTGTGGGTGATGAACACCAGCGCCTTGCCGGCATCACGGAGGGATTTGACGATCTCGAAGAACTCTTCGACTTCCTGCGGTGTCAGCACTGCCGTCGGCTCGTCGAGGATCAGCACCTCGGCGGAGCGAAACAGCACCTTGATGATCTCCACCCGCTGCTGAACGCCGACCGGAAGATTCTCGATCAGTGCATCGGGATCAACTTCGAGCCCGTATTTCTTCCGGATATCGAGCACCTGGGCCCGGGCAGTGTCCAGATCCAGAAAGTCCATCCTGCCGGTGGGCTCAACGCCGAGCACGACGTTTTCGGCCACGGTAAAGACCGGCACCAGCATGAAATGCTGATGCACCATCCCGATACCTGCCGCGATCGCAGCCCCCGGCCCGTCGAAACTGACCGGCTTGCCGTTGATCAGGATCTCACCCTCGTCGGGACGGTAGAGCCCGCACAGCACATTCATCAAGGTGGATTTGCCGGCGCCATTCTCTCCCAGAAGCCCCAGCACTTCGCCGCTGCGAATGGTTAGATTGACCCCTGAATTGGCGACCACCGGTCCAAAGCGCTTCGTGATACCGCGCAGCTCAACATCCATCTCACACCCTCTGATACCATGCGGCGCAGGGCATCGCCCTGCGCCGTTTTTGAAGCGGAGCGGGTTACTTTGGCGCGACCTTGATCGAGCCGTCAACGATGCCGGCACGAATGGCGTCAAGTTCCTGCTTCAATTCAGCCGGGACCGCATCTTCCATATCGTGGAACGGGGCCAGATCAACGCCGCCATTGGCCAGCGATCCCAGCAGGATGCCGCCTTCAAGCTTGCCTTCCATCGCCTGCTTGATCACGTTGAGCACCGTTGCGTCCATCCGCTTGGTGATGGATGTCAGATAGACTTCCTTGTGCTCGGGATCCGTGAAGAACAGATCGGCGTCGACACCGATAATCTTGAGCTTGTCCGCACCAAGTTCAGCAGCCAGCGTTGCCGAGCCCAGCCCCACGGGTCCGGCGACCGGCACAACAATATCGGCCCCTTCATCATAGAGGTTCTGGGCAAAGGCCCGGCCATCATCGAGGGAATCGAAATTGTTGGTGAACAGCCCTTCCCGAGCCTTCGGATCCCATCCGAGAACAGAAACGGAGGTGCCCTTCTGTTCGTTGTAGTAGGCAGCACCGGCGTGGAAGCCGTCCATGAAGATCGTCACGGGTGGAATGTTGATGCCGCCGAACACGCCAAGCACGCCGGTCTTGGTCATCCCGGCGGCCAGATAGCCAGCCATGAACGCCGCCTCGTCGGTCGCGTAGACCTGCCCCAGAATATTGGGAACCACCGGATCGTAGGCAAAATCGACGATCGAGAATTTCTGGTCCGGGTTGGCTTCCGCCGCCGTCTTTGTGGCGTCGCCAAGCAAGAACCCGACAGTGATGATCACGTCGCACTGACCGCCGAGCAACGAGTTGATGTTGGCCTCGTAGTCAGTTTCGGCCTGGGACTCGAGAAAACGGCCTTCGACGCCGAGTTCCTGCTTGGCATCAAGAACGCCCTTCCAGGCGGTTTGGTTGAAGCTGTTGTCGTCAATCCCGCCGGTGTCGGTGACCTGACATGCGGTGAACGCCGATGCAGCAGTTGCCGAGGCGAGAAAAAACGCCAATGCGGCGGCGATGCGGCCCGACTTGTTCCGTACAATGCTCATGATGACCTCCAGTTTTGGTTTGCGTGGTAATGGTTTGACCGGTCGGATAAGCTGACACCGGGCCGGCCGGCATTTTTCTACAAACGTCAAGCCGGAAGAGTAGCAATCGGTTGTCCGGCTCCATTGATATGAATCAACAAGCAAAAAAGAATTCCGCAGAGCTCGTCATCATTACCTCATTCCACCGAGAATGTCCCCAGCCTCGCGTTCAACCGTAACCATTCCCTGACGGACGATTTCTTCCAGATGGGCAACGTCCTGCTGCTCGCCATGCTGCGTCAGGTCGATCATCTCGCCCACCGCGATGGCGACGCGGGAAAACGGCAATGGCAGCTCCTGCTTGTCCCAGCGCGATGTCATGACGATCTTTCGCGAACTTGCGACCCCCACCGGCGCGAGCACCACGCCATGCAGCGCACTGAGATGCAACGCTCCCGAGCGGATGCGATGAAAGGGGCCTGAAGGCCCGTCAAGCGCCAGTGCGATCAGGCCGGCATTCTCTTTCGCCTGCTGCACGAGGGCCGGAAAGCCATGGGCATTGGCCTCGATCGGAAGCAACACCGGCCGGTAGCCGAACCATCTGCAGATCGCTGCGATCACCCGGCCGCGAAACGAATTCACGGTAATGACCACAGCATGGGTATCCTTGGCCAGGGGAAACAGCGGCAGGTATTTGCCATGCCAGAACACTGCCAGGACCTGGTGCCCCTCGGCGACATAGCGGTCCAGCTTGCCGAGCTGTTCGGTATCCTTGCGCAGCAATGCGCTCCAGATCCACAGGACCGCGATGAAACATCCGGCGACCGCACCGACACCAAGGGAGACTGCGATCTTCCGCCAGCGCTCAGCCATGCTCATCGACCTTGTCGTCATCGTCCGGCAGAATGGCGTCGGCCGCCGCATGGGCAATATTGCCGAAAATATCCATCTCCCGCGCAATCGCCCGCCGCGCCCGCATCCACAGGCTGTCGGCCTGATCGGCCGGTCCACGCGTTTCGCCAATGACCTTGTCATAATAGGCCCGGGTCCGCGCAACCGTCTGATCGATCGCATAACCCGCCGCGGTCTCTCGTGCCGCCTGCCGCAGCCTCTCGCGACCTTGCTCGCCGGCGCCGGCAATCTCACCCAGCGCCGCGGCGAAGCCGGCAACATCCGTATCGGCCGGCAGCAAGCGGCCATTCAGCCTGTCGGTCACCACGTCGCGGGCGCCGGGCGCATCCAGCGCCACCACAGGACAGCCGGTCGTCATCGCCTCCACCAGCACCAGTCCTTGCGTCTCCGAACAGGAGGAAAAGGCAAAGACATCCATCGCCGCATAGGCGTCGGCCAGCGCCTCGCCCTTGAGCACCCCGGCAAAGTGCACGCGATCACCCACGCCCCCGGTCTGGACCGCCTGCTCCATTGTCCTGCGCGACGGCCCGTCGCCGACGACCAGCACATGCGCCCCGGCGTTCCCGTGAAGGAACGTCACAAGCGCGGACGCCAGGAAATCGAGGTTCTTCTCCGGTGCCAGCCGTCCGACATGGCCGACCAGAAACACCTCCTCCGGAATCGAAAAGGCCGCACGTCCGCGCAGTCCGACACCAGCCGAAAAACAGGAGACATCGACGCCCGTTGGCACCACGGAAACCGGTGTCCGCACATCGTGGTCCGCCAGGAATTCGGCGATGCTGCGGCTGGGTGCGATCACCCCGTCACACAGATCGCAATAGCCAAGCGAAAGGCTCAAGGCGAGCCGCTTGAGCAGGACCGAGTCCTGCGCCACGTAGTGACCGTAGAGCTCGTAGCGGGTGTGGTGGGTGAAGACCACCGGAACGTCGAGAATGCTGGCGGCGCGCAAGGCGGTATCGCCCAGCAGGAACGGATGGTGGCTATGGACGATATCCGGATCGAAATCTTCAACCGCGTTGGCCAGGTTCCGGGTCAGCGGCAATGGCACGGAGAAATCGCTGCCCGCGAAATTCTGCACAGCCGGCATCCGCAGCACGCCCTCCTCCACTGCCTCCATGTTCTCGAATTCCGGCGCCACGACCAACACCTCGTCACCAGCCCGCCGCAAACCTGCGGCCAGTTCACTCACACTGCGCGCCACCCCTCCGACATGCGGCGTATAGGTGTTGGTAAACATCAATATCTTCATCGCCCGCCCCAGGCTCCATGCCCTGTAAAAAGCTTGATGCGGATCACTCCGCTGAAAATCCCGGCCCCTATCGGTTCCTGATATCAAACGGCGCGCCCACCTCCTGCTCGAGCGCCAGGTGATGCATCAGATCGGACAGCGAGATCACGCCCACCAGATACCCGTCCTCGACAACCATCAGCTTGCGTCGGGAATTGACGGCCATGCGCTTGAACACCTCATTGAGCGGGGTGTCGGGCGCAACCGTGTTGTCAGGCCCGCTCCTCACCAATATGTCCGAAACACGCCTTGCTTCCCAGTCATGCCGGTCCAGCGAGCGCGCACCGGAAGTATCGACATAGCCCAGCAAGGTTTCGCCTGACAGGACCGGCACGAAGCTCACGCCATGGCGCAGCATCACGTCATCGACCAGACTGGCAATCGAAGTCTCCGCATCCACCGTATGGACCAGTTCGCTCATCACGCTCCGAGCCGACTTGCCGCGCAGCGCCGCCTTGACCAGCAGGTTCTGGTAGCTGCCATTGGAAGCATTGACGATGAAGAAGCCGATCAGGATCTGCCAGAACCCGCCAACGCCGCCTCCGCTGAACACTGCAAAGGCGCCGGTGAGCATCAGGAACAATCCAAAAGCCGAACCGATACGGCTGGCGATGCGGGTGGCGCGCAACAGATCCTGCGTCACCCGCCAGATGACGGCCCTCAGCATCCGTCCGCCGTCGAGCGGAAACGCCGGGATCATGTTGAACACCGCAAGCATCAGGTTGATCAGCGCCAGATAGGCAAACAGCGCCCCGGCAACACTCGGTTCCGTACCGGTCGTCGTCAGACTTGCCGCGCCATAGAACACCACGGCCAGCAGAAGGCTCATCAACGGTCCGGCAATGGCGATCTGGAACTCGGATTTCGGATCGTGCGGTTCCTCCTCCAGCTCCGCCACGCCGCCGAAAATGAACAGCGTGATTCCGCCGACCTTCAGGCCATAGGACCGCGCCACCAGCGAGTGCGACAGCTCATGCAGGATCAGCGAGGCGAACATGCCAAGCATCGCAACAATGCCCAGCACCGTGTAAAACCGGCTGGTTTGATCTGGCAGGGCCTCCGGAAAATAGGACGTCGAAAGGCTCCACACGATCAGCGCCGCGATCAGCAGCCAACTGGGGTCAACCTTGAGCTTGAAACCGAAAATCTCGAAGAGTTGGACCGCATTCTTGAACATGACATCTCCTGGAGGCCGATACAGCCAAGCCATCATGCACCATGCAGACCCCGATCGTATTGATCGACATCATTCCCGCTATTGGACCCGGTCGACTGAAAAATCCAGAATTTTGAAGGGCATGAGACCCTATTCAAGCCGCGCCGGGAACCCGGGTGCGCGCAGGTCCGTGCCAAGACGGTCTTCGAGCAGCTTGGCAATCATCGGCGACTGGGCATTGCCGCCATAAGCCGCCTTGGCCTCGACATATGTCTGTTCGGTCATCGAAGCCAGTTCCAGCGGCACCCCGAACTCACGGCCGAACTCCATGGCGAAGCCGAGATCCTTGAGCGCCAGGTCGATATTGAAGGCGATGTCGTAGGAGCCGTTCAGGATCAGAGCGCCCTCGGTCTCGTGCACGAAGGAATTGCCCGAGGACGCCTTGATCGCCGCCCAGGCCTGGCCGAGATCGAGCCCACCGCGCTTGGCGAGCATCAGCGCTTCACCGCAGGCCTTCAGATGAATGAAGGCCAGCATGTTGGTGATCACCTTGATGATCGAGGAATTGCCGAGCGGCCCCATGTGGAAGATCTGGTTTCCCATCGCTTCGAGCGCCGGCAGGTGCAGGTCGAACAGGTCCTTGTCGCCGCCCGCCAGCATGGTGATCTGGCCTTGCGCCGCCAGATGCACACCGCCGGTCACCGGCAGTTCCATGGCGCGCACGCCCTTTTCGGCGGCGATCGCCCCGAGCCGCAGGATCTCGTCCCGACCGAGCGTTGACATCTCGATCCAGGTGGCGCCGGATTTCGCCGTCGTCAGCACCTCCATGAGAACCTTTTCCGACACCGCCGGCGACGGCAGGCAGGTGACGATGGCATCGCAGTCGCGCGCCAGCTCCGCCGGTGTCGCGGCCCACTCACCGCCCATATTGACATGGCGTTTGCCAAGCGACGGATCGAGGTCATTGACCGTAACCTTGAAGCCTGCCTTGAGCAGGCTCGCCGCCAGATGCCCGCCGAGGTTACCAAGACCGATGAAACCGTAGCGCATGATGATGCCCTTGAGAGAGTTGTTGGGTGTGAGCGGGCGCCGTCAGCCGTGGCCGATCAGCGCCTTGGTTTCGAGGTAGTCATGCATGCCCCAATCGGCATATTCGCGGCCATTGCCCGATTGCTTGTAGCCGCCGAACGGCGCGAACAGGTCCCACTCGGGATAATTGATATGTACCTGGCCGGCCCGCATCTGCCGGGCTATGGCGCGGGCATGATCGAGATTGCCGGACTGGACATAGGCCGCAAGCCCATAGACCGTGTCATTGGCGATGCGGACCGCCTGGTCCTCATCATCATAGGGCATGATCGCCAGCACCGGCCCGAAGATTTCCTCGCGCGCGATCGTCATGTCGGGTGTGACCCCGCCGAAGACCGTCGGCTTGACGTAGTAGCCGCGATTGAGCCCGTCGGGCCGGTCGAGACCACCGGTCACCAGGATGGCTCCGTCCTTGATACCCGACGCGATCAGGCCCTGAATCTTGTCGTATTGCACCTGGCTGATCACCGGTCCGAGATTGGTTTTCGCATCGCGCGGATCGCCGGTGACCAGCTTCTCGGCTGTCTGCCTGGCGATCTCCAGAGCTTCGTCGTGGCGATCGCGCGGCACCAGCATCCGTGTCGGCGCATCGCAGGATTGGCCGGAGTTGCCAAAACATCCCTCGACGCCGTTCTGCACCGAAAGGGCCAGATCGGCGTCGGCCAGAATGAGATTGGGTGATTTGCCGCCGAGTTCCTGGGCGACCCGCTTGACGGTGTCGGCCGCCGACTTGGCCACCAGGATGCCCGCACGGGTCGACCCGGTAAACGAGACGATGTCGATATCGGGATGGCTCGAGAGCACCTGGCCGACACCGGGACCGTCGCCATTGACCAGATTGAACACCCCCTTCGGCACCCCCGCCTCGTGCAGGATTTCCGTAAACAGGATGCCGCTCAACGGCGCGATCTCGCTTGGCTTGAGCACCACCGTGCAGCCTGCGGCCAAGGCCGGGGCAACCTTGCAGGCAATCTGGTTCATTGGCCAGTTCCACGGCGTGATCAGGCCGGCGACCCCGATCGCCTCATGCACGATCAGCGTCGAGCCTCGCTGCTGCTCGAAGATGAAATCCTTCAGCGCAGCCATGGTCGCTTCGATGTGCCCGAGCCCGGACCAGGCCTGGTCGGAACGCGCCATGCCTGCCGGCGCACCCATTTCCGTGGAAATGGCGTCAGCGATGTCATCGAGCCGCGCTTCATAACAGTCGCGAATCCGGCCGAGCAGTTCGAGCCGCTGCTCGGGGCTCCAGGCGCTGAAGCCGGCAAACGCCGCCCGTGCCGCAGCTATCGCCTTCTCCGCATCTCGTTTTGACCCCAGCGCCACCTTTGCAACGCTTTCTTCGGTGGCCGGATTGATCACGTCGATGAGCGACGCGCCGGCTTCGGGGTCAACCCAGGCTCCATCGATGTAAAAACGCCCGATGTTTTCCTCGATGGTCATGTGTCAGTCCTTAAACATAGATTTTGAAAGCCGCCCGGATCGCCGCATCCGCGGCCGGATCGATCAATGATTTCGCCGCCTCCGACAATATCCGATTCTTGCGCGCGATGGCTTTTTGTACCAGATCCGGCTTGCCGATTTCAGCCCACTCCTTCGGACTGGTCCGGTCGGCGACCGCCGGGTAGACATATTCGGTCTGCATCACGCTCAGTGTCTGGGGGTGACCGAGATAGTGACCCGGACCTTCTAGGCAGACCTCCCGCATCGCATCCAGGCTGACGCTGTCCTCGGTCACATCGATACCACGCACGCAGCGCAGCACCTGCCCCAGCAGGTCGTCACCCAGCACCAGCGACTCCATGCAGAAGCCCAAAAGCGAAGCGTGCATGCCAACCGCTTCATAGACCATGTTAAGGCCGCTCAGTCCCGCCATCGTGTTGGAGATCGCCTGCTCCCAGCCTGCCTGCATGTCGGGCAGCTTGGCATCGGCGATGCCTGCGGCCGCTCCGCCGGGAAGACCGTAGAAGCGGTGCATTTGCGCGCAGCCCGCCGACAGCAGCGCCTGCTCGCCGGAGCCGCCCGACATCGCCCCGGTCCTCAGATCGGAGACGAAGGGCCAGGTGCCGAACACCGCCGGATGCCCCGGCGCCATGGCGTTGACGTAAACGACGCCCGCCAGGCATTCGGCTACCGCCTGCACGATCGCCGTCGCCAGCGGTGCCGGAGCGGTGGCCCCCGCCTGCCCCGCCGACAACAGCAGCACCGGCATACCGGCGCGAACGCACTTCTCCATGGTGATGCAGCTCTCTTCCGCGAATTTCATCGGAGGAACCACGAAGCAATTGGAGTTGGACACAAACGGCCGGGCCCGCCAGGCCGCTTCACCGCCGGCAATCATGTGAATGAGATCCATGCAGCCCTCGAAATGCGAGGGATCGGAGAAGCTGGTGCCGACATGCTTGGTGGTGCCGGCGCAGCAGGCGTAGATGGTGTTGATGTCCATCTCGAAATTGTCGACCACGTCGCGGCAAACCATGGCGCGCTGGAAGAAATGAACATTGTCGAGCGCGTGGGTGATCCGCGCCGCGTCATAAAGATCCTGCGCTGTGGATTCGCGATAGTTCCGCCCCTCGACATCGACCACATGCACCGCCGCCCCGGCGGTTCCGTAATGCACCCGGGTTCCCGACAGATCGAGATCATGTTTGGGGTCACGGCCGCAGAGCACGACATCCTTGCAGGCCAGCGCCAGCATGTCTTCGACCAGTGCGCGCGGAAACCGGATCCGGCCATCATCGCCGAGGATCGCCCCCGCCCCGGTGAGGATTTCGACACCGGAGGGAGGCGCCTGGGACAGGCCGATGGTTTCCAGCGCATCGAGTGCGGCCTCGTGAATGCGAAGCACGTTTGCCTCGGTGAGCGGCGAATATTGCCCGCCGCTCATTCCGGCGCGGATTGGCCTGAGATTGGCCGCCAGCGGTGCGGTCCTGACCGCCACACGTCCGGCGCGGCCACCCGAACGGCGGTTGGTTTTTTCCATGGCCGGAACTTCGGCTACGGTTTCGATTGGCAGGTCCATCGCGGTCTCCATGAGGTCCGAAGCAAAGGTCAATTCACATCCGGACGCGGAGCGCGCCGGGGTCGTAGAGCGGTTTGAGGGACGCAGTCGCTGAATGGCGTTCCCCGGCAATTTCGATTTCATAGGTGGAAGCGAGCACATCGTCGGCGCTTTCGCCGGCGCAGGGCACATAGCCGAGCCCGATGGCGCCGCCAAGATGGTGGCCGTAATTGCCCGAGGTGATGATCGATACGATCTTGCCGTCGCGGACGATCACCTCGTTGTGGAACAACAGCGGCTCGGGATTCTTCAACTGGAACTGCACCATCCGGCGGGACAGACCTTGCTCGCGCTTGGCAAGCACCGCGTCACGGCCGATGAACCCGCCCTTCTTGGTTTTCACCGCAAAGCCGAGGCCGGCCTCAAGCACGTGATCCTCGTCGGTGATGTCATGGCCGAAATGCCGGAAACCCTTCTCGATCCGGCAGGAATCCAGCGTATGAAGACCGCAGAGTTTCAGCCCGTGACCGGCGCCGGCCTCGTCCAGTGCCTCGAACACATGCGCGGCCTGATCACTCGAGACATAAAGCTCCCAGCCCAGTTCGCCGACATAGGTGACCCGGTGGGCGCGGGCCAGCCCCATGCCGATCTCGATCTCGCGGGCCATCCCGAACGGGTGCGCCTCGTTGGAGAAATCATTGGGGCTGACCGCCTGCATCAGCGCCCGCGCATTCGGCCCCATCACACACAGGACCGATTCCGCCGCTGTCACATCGGTGATCACCACGAACTCGTCGGTCAGATGACGCCTGAGCCAGGCAAGGTCGCGCTGCAACGTGGCGCCCGGCACGACCAGCAGGAATGCCGTGTCCGACAGCCGCGTTACGGTCAGATCGCACTCGATGCCGCCTCTTGTGTTGAGCATCTGGGTGTAGACGATGCGGCCCGGCTCGACATCCATGTCGTTGGCGCAAAGCCGCTGCAGGAAGGCACACGCATCGCGGCCCTCGACCCGGATCTTGCCGAACGAGGTCATGTCAAACAGGCCGACCGCCTCGCGCACCGCCATGTGCTCGCGCTTTTGGTTGTCGAACCAGTTCTGCCGCTTCCAGGAATATTCATACTCGGGCGTCTGGCCCTCATCGGCGAACCAGTTGGCCCGCTCCCAGCCCGCCACTTCGCCAAACACCGCGCCACGCGCTTTCAGCTGCTCATGGATCGGCGAGCGGCGGACACCGCGGGCGGTCGCCATTTGCCGGTAGGGGAAGTGGTCGGCATAGAGCAGCCCCAGCGTTTCGCTGACCCGGCTCTGCAGGTAATGCCGGTTCTTCTGGAACGGCTGTGCCCGGCGGATATCGACTTCCCACAGGTCGAACGGCGGTTCGCCGTCATTCATCCATTGCGCCAGCGCGAAACCCGCACCACCCGACGAGACGATGCCGATCGAGTTGTAGCCCGCGGCAATCCAGTAGCCTTTGATCTCCGGCGCTTCGCCGAGATAATAGCGGTCGTCCGGCGTAAAACTTTCCGGCCCGTTGAAGAAGGTGTGAATGCCGGCGGAGGCGAGCAGCGGCAGCCGGTTGACCGCCTGCTCGAGGATCGGTTCGAAATGATCGAAATCCTCCGGCAACTGGTCGAAGCAGAAATCTTCCGAAATACCGTTCATGCCCCACGGCTTGGCCACCGGTTCGAACGCGCCGAGCAGCATCTTGCCGGCGTCTTCCTTGTAATAGGCACACTCGTCCGGCACCCGGAGCACCGGCAGGCGCGGCAGCCCCTCGATCGCCTCGGTGACGATGTAGAAATGTTCGCAGGCATGCAGCGGCAGGGTGACGCCCGATTGCGCGGCGAGATCGCGGCCCCACATGCCGCCGCAATTGACCACCAGGTCGGCAGCGATTGATCCGGTTTCCTCGCCCTGCTGCCAGTTGACCCCGGTTACCCGGCCGCCGGCACTGGTGATTTCGGTCACTTTGACGCCCTCGATGATGCGCGCCCCGTTCTGCCGCGCGCCCTTGGCCAGCGCCATGGCGATGTTGGCCGGATCGCACTGCCCGTCGAGCGGCAGGTGTACCGCCGCCTTGACGTCGGAAATGTTGAGATGCGGATACATCTTCAGCACCTCGTCCGGCCCGATCTCCTGCACATCGATGTCGAAGGCCCGCGCCAGCGAGGCCTGCCGGTAGATCTCCTCCTTGCGCGCCTCGGTCAGCGCCACGGTGATCGAACCGCATTGCCGCATGCCGGTGGCAACGCCGGTTTCCTCCTCGAGCTTGATGTAGAGATCGGCCGAGTATTTGGCGAGCCGCGTCATGTTGAGCGAGGCGCGCAACTGCCCGATCAGGCCGGCCGCGTGCCAGGTGGTGCCGCAGGTCAACTGCTTGCGCTCAAGCAGCACGATGTCGCGCCAGCCGAGCTTGGCCAGGTGATAGGCCACCGAACAGCCCGACACTCCGCCGCCGACGATGACGACGCGGGCCTTTTGAGGAACTGTCGCGCTCATGCCCGAAGTCTTTCGTTCCTGGGATCCCACAGCGGCTCGTCCGGCTCCACCGTGGCGGCAAAGCGCTCGCCGAAGATTTCAACTTCAAGCCGTGTGCCGGGCCCGGTGAGTTCGGCCCGCAGCATGCCCAGCGCAATCGATTTGCCGATGCGGTGGCCCCAGCCGCCCGATGTGGTTTCGCCCACCACCTTGCCGTCATGCCAGAGCGTCGACATGTAGGGCGCGTCGCATTCGCCGGCCTCGACGGTGAGCGTCACAAAGCGCTTGCCGACGCCGCTCTGCTTCTCGGTCTCAAGCGCCTGCTTGCCGAGGAAATCCGGCTTGTCCCATTTGACGAAGCGGTCGAGACCGCCCTGCAAAATGGTGTAATCGGTCGACAGGTCGCCCTTCCAGGCGCGGTAGCCTTTTTCAAGCCGCAGCGAATTGAGCGCGAACATGCCGAACGGCTTGAGGCCCAGCGGACCGCCTGCCTTCATCACCGCATCGAACACCTGCGCAGTGTCGGCAACCTTGGAATGGATCTCCCAGCCGAGCTCGCCGGCAAACGACACCCGCACCAGCTGGCACCAGATCCCGTCCACCTGCGCCGACTGATGCGTCAGCCACGGCTTGCCCAGATCCGCATCGGTGACTGCAGACAGGATCTCGCGCGATTTCGGCCCGCTCAGGATCTGGCAGGAAAAATCCTCCGTCACATCCTGGAGCGAAATCGCCGAACCGTCCGGCAGATGCTTCTGAAGCCATTCGAAATCGTGCCACTGCGCGGTTGCCGCGGTGATCAGGAAGAAGAAATCCTCGTCGATCGCCATTAGCGACATCTCGGTGACGATGCGGCCCTTGGTGTCAGCGAAATAGCCGAGCCCGATCCGCCCCGGCTTCGGCGCCATGCCGGTGATCAGCGAGTTGAGCCAGTCACGCGCTCCGGCTCCCTGAACCCGGAACCGCGAAAACCCGGGCAGATCGAGAATCCCGGCAGCATCTCGCACCGCCAGGCACTCGTCCCTGACTGCCTCGAACCAGGCCCCTTCGCGGCGCCAGGTCTGGGTGGCCTCCTCGCTCACGTCATCGCCGGGACGCGCGTACCAATTGGCCCGCTCCCAGCCATTATAGGCGCCGAACTGGCCGCCAAGGCCCGCGATCCGGTCATGCACCGGCGAGAGCTTCTTGTTGCGGCCCGCCGGCCAGGCGTGATGCGGGAAGTGCATCCCGTACTCATGGCCATAGACTTCCATGCCCTTGGCGATCGTGTAGTCCTGATCGCAAAAACCGGTGAAGCGGCGCGGGTCGCAGGACCACATGTCCCACTCGGTCTCGCCTTGCGTCACCCATTCGGCCAACACCTTGCCGGCGCCGCCCCCCTGGCAGATCCCGAAGGTGAAGACGCTAGCCTCGAACGCATTGGGAACGCCCGGCATCGGCCCGATCAGCGGGTTGCCGTCGGGCGTGTAGGGGATCGGGCCGTTGATGTTCTTGGTGAGCCCCGCGGTGCCAAGCAACGGCACCCGCTCGACGGCATCATTGATGTACCATTCCAGCCGCTCGAGATCGTCGGGGAACAGCTGGAACGAGAAATCGCTGGGCATCGGGTCGTCGGCCGTGGCCCAGTGCGCCCGGCAATTGCGCTCGTATGGGCCTAGATTGAAGCCGTTCTTCTCCTGCCTGAGATAGTAGGAGCTGTCGACATCACGCATCAGCGGCAGCTTGTGGCCGACCTCCTTGCTCCAGGCCGCAACCTCGGGCACTTCGTCAAACAGCATGTACTGATGGCTCATCACCATCATCGGCATGTCGCGGCCGAACATCTTGCCGACTTCGCGGGCATAATAGCCTGCGGCATTGACCACGTATTCGCAGCGGATCTCGCCCTTCTCGGTCGAAATCACCCACTCGTCATTTTCACGCCGGGCGCCGGTGGCCGGGCAGAACCGGTAGATCTTGGCACCAAGGTCACGCGCGCCCTTGGCCAGCGCCTGGGTCAACTGCGCCGGATCGATATCGCCATCATAGGGATCGTAGAGCGCCCCGGTGAGGTCGTGGGTTTCGGCAAACGGATAGCGCGACTTGATCTCGTCCGGCGACAGGATGTCGAGATTCATGCCCTGGTAGCGGCCCATGCCGGCCACCCGCTGGAATTCCTGCAGCCGTTCCTTCGAATGTCCGAGCCGGACCGAGCCGGTGACGTGGTAGTTCATCGGGTAATCGACTTCAGCCGCCAATCCGCGGTAGAGCTCGGCCGAATAGCGCTGCATGTTCATGATCGACCAGGACGATGAAAACGTCGGCACATTGCCCGCTGCATGCCAAGTGGAGCCGGCCGTCAGCTCGTTCTTTTCGAGAAGAACGCAGTCGGTCCATCCGGCTTTTGCCAGATGATAAAGTGCCGAAACGCCGACCACGCCACCCCCGATGATGACAACCCGTGCATGCCCTGCAATCTCGCCCACACTTCTCTCCTGCAACCACGTGATTGAAGCGAGTATCCGGCGCGATTTTCAGTTCGGCAATTCCGTCAAAAGGGCTTTATTAATCGGAAAACCCGATTAGGGTGCAAAGCAGCAATCGGAGGCTGTCATCGTGCAAATCGAGCATCTCGAGACCTTCCTCGACCTGATGGAAACCAAGAGCTTCAACCGCACCGCCGAGCGGCTGGATCTGACCCAGTCGACCGTCTCCGCCCGGATCCAGGCTCTGGAAACAACGCTCGGGCGCAAGCTGTTCACCCGCAGCCGCGCCGGCACCGAGCCGACGCCTGCCGGTTACCGGCTGCTCGACCATGCCCGCACCTTGCGCCATCAATGGACCGAGGCGCGCCGCTCGGTACAAAGCACCGGCAATTTCGCCCAATCCATGCGCATCGGCATCCAGCATGATCTGGCGTCCAGCCACATTGCCGACTGGGTGACCGGGTTCAGAAAGGTCCTGCCCGATGCCGCCTTCTATATCGAGCTCGATTTCTCCAACCAGATGAGCATTGACCTGCTGGCCGGCGAGATCGACCTGTCGATCATGTTCACACCGAAAAACCTGCCCGATCTGCACCACGAACTCATTGGCGAGCTGGCCTACCGGATGATCAGCTCAAAGGTGCGGCGCATCGCCGATATCGAGCCGCAAAGCTATATCTTCACCAACTACTCGCCTGCCTTCAACAAGGTCCACCGGCAGGTGGTGTCCAGGCTCGCCGAGGCGCCCTTGTCGAGCGGCCAGAACATCACCGTCTGCGGGCTTCTGTCAGCCCTTGGAGGCACCGCTTACGTGCTCGAGGATTCTGCCGAGGAAATGGTCGCGACCGGCCAGTTCGGCTATATCGAGGATGCGCCAAATATCCCGCAGTCGGTTTACGTGGCGATGCATCTGCGCAATCGCCACTCTCACATCCACCGCCGCCTGCTCGACAGCGTCCGCAAGCAATTGTCCGGCGCGAGATGACCGGGGTCGCTCGCATCACCGCTGGCCGGTGATCTCGCGCATATGCGACAAGCCGGCGATGACGCCACGCAATTCCGCCAGCCCGCGCATGCGGCCGATCAGCGGATAGCCCGGATGGGTGTTGCGGCCGGCATCATCGAGAAGCTCGTGGCCATGATCCGGACGGAACGGGATTTCCCATCCTTCCTGCCCGACGGCACAACGGCGCTGCTCCTCCTGCAAGATAACCGACACGAGTTCGACCATGTCGGTATCGCCGCTCAGATGCGCGGCTTCCTCAAAAGATCCGTCCGGATCCTTTCGGACATTGCGCAAATGGGCAAAGTGGATTTTCGAGGCGAACCTGCGGGCAATTGCCGGCACGTCGTTTTTCGGATTGGCGCCCAGCGATCCGGCACACAGCGTCAGGCCGTTTGCGGGACTTTCATAGGCGCCCAGCAGCCAGTCGATATCCTCTCCATCCGAGACGATCCGCGGCAGCCCCAGAATATCGCGTGGCGGGTCGTCGGGATGCACGCAAAAGCGCATGCCGAGCTCTTCGGCAGCAGGAATAACCTCGTCAAGAAAACGGCTCAGGTGCTGGCGCAAGACGTCCCGGTCAATGCCGTCGTAAAGCTTCAACGCCGCCTTCAACCCGTCCGCATCGTAGCGGTCATAGGCCCCTGGCAGCCCCGCCATCACCGACCGCATCAGCTCAGCCCGGTCCATGTCCGATGAGGCCTGGTACCAGCGTTCGGCCTCTGCAATCACCTCCGGCAGATAGTCATCCCGCGCCTCGCCGCGGCCCAGCATGAACAGCTCCAGTGCCGCCATCTTCGCCGCCGAGAACCTCAGGCAACTGCCGCCTCGCGCAACCGGCGCGGCAAGATCGGTTCTGGTCCAGTCCAGCAGCGGCATGAAATTGTAGCAGATCGTCGTGATGCCTTCCGCCGCCAGATTGGCCATCGATTGCCGGTAATTTGCAAACAGCTCCGACAGATCACCATCATTGCGCTTGATGCGCTCGTGGATCGGCAGGCTCTCGACCACCACCCAGTCAAAACCTGAGGCCTCGATCTGGGCTTTGCGCTTGGCGATCACATCGCGCTGCCAGATTTCCCCGTAAGGGATCTCGTGAAGCGCGGTGACGATGCCGCTCGCCCCGGTCTGCGCAACCTCGCCCAGTGAAATCCTGTCCAGTGGACCGTACCAACGCCAACTTTCCTTCACCGGATGCCCTCGACTGCTTTTCGTGCACCGGCCTCGCACAGACGCGCGTAGGCCCGGCCGACCGGCCCCGCCAGATCAGCCGCCAGCTGCGGGCTGAAGACCTCCCGCACAGAAAGCAGCGCCGCAACTTTCTGTTCCGGCGTTTCCGCCGCATCCGACAGATCACGCAATTGTCTTGCCAACGGATCCTTGACCTCGATCGGCTGACCCCGTTCATCGATCCCGCCGACGTAACGCATCCACCCAGCCACCGCGAGCATCAGCCCGGGGCTGGCCCGCCCGGCCGCCAGATTGTCGGCAATGGTTCCGAGTATCCGCTGCGGCAGTTTCTGGCTGCCGTCCATGGCAATCTGCCAGGTGCGATGACGGATGGCGGGATTCGAATAGCGCTCGAACAGCGCGTCGGCGTAAGCGGCGAGATCAACGCCCTGCGGAGGCGTGAAGGACGGCATGATTTCCTCGCGCCAGAGCCTTTTGACGAAACCCGCGAAAACCGGATCGGCCACGGTCTCGGAGATGGTCTCATGGCCGGCAAGATACCCCAGGTAGGCAAGTGACGAATGGGTGCCGTTGAGCATCCTGAGCTTCATGTGCTCAAAAGGGGTGACGTCGGCGACGATCTCGGCGCCGGCGGCAGATAGATCCGGACGCGCCCCCGCCCCGTAGGCCGGCACGAAATCATCTTCGACCACCCATTGCCGGAACGGTTCGCACAACACCGGAGCCTCGTCGCGGTAGCCGATTTTTTGCGCCAGCCGCTCGATGTCCTCCGGCTTGGTCGCAGGCGTGATCCGGTCGACCATGGTCGAGGGAAACCGGCCTTCTGCTTCGATCCAGCCGGCCAGTGCCGGGTCAAGTTTTTCTGCCAGGTCCAGCACCGCGCGGCGGACAAGTTTGCCGTTCTCGGGAAGATTGTCGCAGGTCAGCACGGTGAACGGCGGATGCCCTGCATCCCGCCGCCGCTGCAGCGCGCGTACCAGGAAACCGGGTGCGGATCTTGGAAGCGCGTTCTCAAGATCATGAACGATGTCCGGGTGATCGAACTTCAGTCTGCCGGTTGCCGGATCATGGCAATAGCCTTTCTCCGTGACCGTCAGCGTGACAATCCGGATGGCCGGATCGGACATGCTGGCAAGCACCGCTTCCGGGTTCTCCGGGGCGACCAGAACATCGGTGATGATCTCGACCTTGCGAAAGGTTTCCGCGCCATCGGCATCCTGCGACACCACCGTGTAGACGAAATCCTGCGGCGCCAGCCTGTCCCGGGTCGACGGGCTTTGGAGGCTGACGCCGACAATCCCCCAGTCTCCGCCCGACACCCGCACCGCATCTTCGAAATAGACCGCCCCGAAGGCCCGGAAGAAAGCACCCAGCCCGAGATGAACGATCCCGGGCCGGGGTTTCCCCGTTCCATTTCTGCGCAGTCTCTGCTCCTCAGCGGGCAAACCAGCCTCCATCGACATTGAGGACCGTGCCATGGATGTATTTCGCTGCCGGCGACGCCAGGAACACCGCCGCCTCGCCGATGTCTTCCGGCTCGCCCCAGCGCCCGACGGGTATCCGCTCGAGAATGGCCTTGTTGCGGGCTTCGTCCTGTCTCAGCGCCGCGGTGTTGTTGGTGGCGATATAGCCCGGCGCGATGGCGTTCACATTGATGCCCTTCGCGGCCCACTCATTGGCCAAGAGCTTGGTGATCCCTGCAACACCATGTTTGGAAGCGGTATAGGAGGCCACCCGGATGCCGCCCTGCAGCGACAACAGCGACGCGATGTTGACGATGCTGCCGGTCCCGTTGCGCTCAATCACCGCGCGTCCGAAAGCCTGGCAAGTGAAGAACACCGCTTTCAGGTTGACGTCGATCACCTCATCCCAGTCGCTCTCGCCAAAATCGACCGCGTCGTCGCGCCGGATGATCCCGGCATTGTTGACGAGGATATCGACCCGGTCACCGGCAAACACGTCGCCCGCGGCCATCGGATCGGCGAAATCGAGAATGAGCTCGCGAGCATCCGCAATCTGCCTGACCGTCTCGGCGCAGGACTGCCGCCCCGCACAGATGACGCTGGCGCCGGCCCGGCCCATGGCGACAGCGATTGCCTGGCCGATGCCGGTATTGGCGCCGGTCACCAGTGCCGTTTTTCCGCTGAGCGAAAATGGCGTCACCGCAAATCCCCCATCGCCACCATGTCCATGTCGGTGAAATCGACATTGTCGCCGGCCATCGCCCAGCAGAAGGTGTAGGCGCCGGTTCCCGCGCCACAATGCACCGACCAGGGCGGCGAGATCACCGCCTCCTCGTTGGCCATCACGATATGGCGGGTTTCATCGGGCTCGCCCATGATGTGGAACACCCGCTGCTCCGGTCCGAGTTCGAAATAGAGATAGGCTTCCATGCGCCGGTCATGGACATGTGCCGGCATGGTGTTCCAGACCGAGCCGGGGGCAAACTGGGTATAGCCCATCAGCAACTGGCAGCTGTCAGCGACTTCCGGGTGCAGGAACTGCAGGATGACCCGTTCGTTTGAGGTCGCAGCAGACCCCATCTCGACCCGTCTTGCATCCTCGATGCGGATCAGCTTGCTCGGGCAGCTGCGGTGCGCCGGCGCCGAAAGGATGTAGAACCTGCCCTTGCCGGACAGCGTCACCGGGCCGGAGCCCATGCCCAGATAGAGAACATCGCCCTTGTTGACGGTGTAGTCGGTGCCGCCGGCAGACACGGTTCCGCTCTCGCCGATGTTGAGAATGCCCATTTCGCGCCGGTCAAGGATTGACGCCGTACCGCATTCCTTGACCTGGTCCAGCGTCAGCTTGCCGCCCGCCGGAACCGCGCCGCCGAGGATCATCCGGTCGTAATGGGTGTAGACAAGACGGATTTCTCCGTCAGCGAAAATCCCGCCGGCATGGAAATGGGAGCGCAAGCCCTTGGTATCAAGGCCTTTGGCCGTGGCCGGATCAATTGCGTGGCGGGTTTCTACGGTCAGCATGAAAATGCTCCCTTCATGGATTGGGCGTCAGGAAATCATCGCGCCGCGGCGCAAACGTGTCGATCAGTGTTCCAGGCTCGAGGCAGCGGCAGCCGTGAACAGCATTGGAGGGAATAACGAAGCTGTCGCCAGGCCCGACCTCGAATGTCTCGCCGGCCACGGTAAAGGCAAACTTTCCGGTTTCGACATAGGTCGATTGCACATGCGGATGGCTGTGCAGCTTGCCTTCGGCACCTTCGCTTTGAAACCGGAAGGCGACGACCATCAGCTCGGAACTGTCGCTCAGCACCTGCCGCGTCACACCGGGATCTGCCGGAACCTCGGGAAAACGTTGGATCATGATAACCTCAATGGAATTGGGCGGGCAGCCACAGCGACAGCTGCGGAATGTAGGTGACCAGCATCAGCGTGGCGAAGGCCGCGCCATAGAACGGCCAGATCGTGCGCATCGCCTGCCAGATCGGGATCTTGCCGACTGCGCAACCGACAAACAGCACCGCACCGACCGGTGGCGTGCAAAGCCCGATGCCCAGATTGAGGATCAGGATGACGCCGAAATGCACCGGATCGACGCCGAAGGCGACTGCCACCGGCAGGAAGATCGGTGTCGTGATCACGATCAGCGGCGACATGTCCATGAAGGTGCCGAGGATCAGCAGCACCACGTTCATCAAAAGCAGGATGACGATCGGATTGTCCGAGATCCCCTTCAGCATTTCGACCATCGAGGCCGGAACGCGGGTATAGGCAAGCAGCCAGCCAAAGGCCCCGGCACAGCCAATCACCATCAGCACCATGGCCGTGGTTCGCACAGCCGCGAAGGTGGCGGCGACAAAGTCGGTCCAGCTCAGTGAGCGGTAGACGAAGAACGTCACGAACATAGCATAGACCACGGCGATGTTGGAGGATTCAGACGCCGTGAAAATGCCCGAGCGCACCCCGCCGAAAATGATGGCGATAAGGATCAGGCCAGGCACCGCATTGGCGAACAGACCGAGCAGCGCACGGCCACCGGGAAACGCTTCGGTGGGATAGCCACGACGCGTTGCCACGAACCAGGCGGCCACCATCAACGACAGCGCCAGCACGAAACCGGGAATGATGCCGGCGGTAAACAGGTCGGCAATCGAGATCTTTCCGCCGGCCGAGATCGAGTAGATGATCATGTTGTGCGACGGCGGGATCATCAACGCGATGATCGAGCCCACCACGGTGATGTTGACGGCGTAATCGACATCATAGCCGCGCTCCTTCATCTGCGGCACCATCAGCCCGCCCACGGCACTGGCGTCGGCCGCAGCCGACCCGGAGACACCACCGAACATGATGCTGGCGAAGATGTTGACCTGGCCGAGACCGCCACGCAGGTGACCGACCATGGCGCCGGCCAGCGCCACCAGCCGCCGGGCGATGTCGCCGCGCACCATCAGGTCGCCGGCAAAGATGAAGAACGGGATCGCCATCAGTGCGAACACCGACACGCCCGAATTCATCCGCTGAAACACCACCACCGGCGGTAATCCGAGATAGGCGATCGTGGCAAAACTCGACACGCCAAGACAGAAGGCCACCGGGGTTCCGAGCAGCAAGAGCACCACGAAGGAGCCGAAAAGCACCCAAAGTTCCATCGTCCTAGTCCTCCAGCTCGGTATCGCCGAAAAGCGCCGTCGGCAGGCCCGCCAGGCGTCGCGCAATCCGTTCGATCGAGAACAGGATCACCAGAACTCCGCCGGCAACGATGGGAATGAAATCAAACGCCCCGGAGATACCGAGGCTTGGAAGCACGTTGGGAGCGGCATTGACCGCCAGTTGCGTGCCGTAGACGACCATGCCGCCGCCGAAGGCGATCACCACCAGGTCCGAGACGGTCTGCATCCAGTCCTTGACCCGTTGCGAGACCAGGTGAAGCATGATGTCGAAGGAAAGGTGGTAGCCTTCGCGGATGCCGACGGCGGCACCCAGAAAGATGAACCAGCCCATGATCATCACCGATCCCGGCTCGGTCCAGGAAATGCTATCATTGAGCACATAACGCCAGAACACCTGGCAGGCGATCAGGATCGTCATCAGCACGAGGCCCGCCCCTGATGTCCACAGCGCAGCCTGCGCCAGCATGCTGGTATAGCGCGCCACACTTCTCATCCGGCTCTGCACGTCCACCCCTCCATTGGAAGACGGCCCGCGGGGAAAGCCCCGCGGACCGATCATCAGACTATTCGGTTGCCTGAATGCGGGCGACCATGTCCTTGAGCTTGTCGGATTTGACGTACTTCTCATAGACCGGCTTCATCGCTTCGATGAACGGGGTCTTGTCGATGTCGGTGATGATCTCGCTGCCCGCGGCGCGGACCTTGTCTTCGGAGATCTTCTCCTGGGCGACCCAGAGTTCACGCATCACCGGCACCGACGCCTTGGCCGATTCGCGAACGGCTGCCTGGTCTTCCGGGCTCAGCTTGTCCCAGCTCTTCTTCGACATCACCAGCACTTCCGGCACGATCAGGTGCTGGTCGAGCGTGTAGTATTTGGCAACCTCGAAGTGGCCCGAGGTGTCATAGGACGGCCAGTTGTTCTCGGCGCCGTCGATGACGCCGGTCTGGATCGACGAGTAGACTTCGCCGTAAGGCAGCGGTGTGGCGTTGGCGCCCAGCGCGCTGACCATGTCGACAAACATGTCGGACTGCATGACGCGGAACTTCATGCCCTTGAGGTCAGCCATCGACTTGATCGGGTGCTGCTTGTTGTAGAAGCTGCGCGAGCCGCCGTCGTAGAAGCCGAGGCCGATCAGGTCGTGAGCGGCGAAGGCGTCGAGGATTTCCTGGCCGATCGGCCCGTCCATCACCTTGTGCATGTGATCGACCGACCGGAAGATATACGGCAGCGAAGGGACCTGCGTTTCTTCGATGATGTTGTTGAACGGTCCAAGGCTGACGCGGTTCAGGTCGATGGCGCCGAACTGGGTCTGCTCGATGGTGTCCTTTTCCTCGCCGAGCTGGGCCGAGGCATAGATCTCGATGCACAGGCGGCCGCCGGTTTTTTCTTCGAGCATCTTGCCCATCGCCTTGACGGCTTCGACGGTCGGATAGCCGTCAGGATGGGTATCCGACGACTTCAGTGTGGTTTCACATGCGCTGGCCGTCATCACCATGGCGGCGGTGGCCAGCAACATGCCGGTCAGTGATTTCATCAGTTTCATGTTCATTCTCCTCCCAGAAGTGGCTCTCAGAGCCGGTAAGCTTGCTTGGCAAGCCGATAGGCGAGGTCATTTGCGACCTCGTAGGCGTCCTCTTCCGAAAGCCGCCCGGTGGCGACCAACGTTGCGAGAAAGGCACAATCCACCCGCCGGGCCACGTCGTGGCGGGCCGGAATCGAACAGAAGGCACGGGTGTCGTCGTTGAAACCCACGGTGTTGTAGAAGCCGGCGGTTTCCGTCGTCATTTCGCGGAACCGGCGCATGCCTTCGGGACTGTCATAGAACCACCAGGCCGGCCCCAGCTTCAGTGCCGGATAGGCCCCTGCAAGCGGCGCCAGTTCCCGCGCATAGCTGGTCTCGTCCAGGGTGAAGACGATGATCGACAGATCGCGCTCTAGACCGACAGCATCGAGAAGTGGTTTGAGCGCCCGCACGTAATCCGTCCGGGTCGGGATATCGAACCCCTTGTCACGGCCGAACGCCGCCATGATCGGGTCGGAATGATTGCGGAAGCTGCCGGGATGGATCTGCAGCACAAGCCCGTCCTCGAGGCTCATTCGCGCCATTTCGGTCAGCATGTGGCCGCGGAAAGCATCGGCTTCATTCGGTGTGCACGTGCCCTTGAGCGCTTTCGCGAAAAGCCCCGCGGCTTCCGCCGCAAGCAGGTTCTCGGTGCGCGCGGTCGGATGACCGTGATCCGAAGAGGTTGCGCCGAATTCCTTGAAATAGGCCCGGCGGATGCGGTGGCTCTGCAGATAGCCTTCCCATGTGGAGGTATCTTCACCGGTCAGCGCACCGAGCTGCGCGACATTGTCGGCAAAGCCGGCGAATTCCGGATCAACCACCGGATCGGGACGATAGGCTGTCACCACCCGGCCCTTCCAGCCGCTGTCCCTGATCATCCGGTGCCAGCGCAGGTCATCAAGCGGGCTTTCGGTCGTCGCGATCACCTCGATATTGAACCGCTCGAACAGTGCCCGCGGCCTGAATTCGGGTTTCGAAAGGCACTCGGCGATATGGTCATAGGCCTGGTCCGCGGTCTGTTTCGACAGCGGCATGGTCAGGCCGAACACCTCTTCAAAGGCGTGATCGATCCAGAGCCGCGAGGGCGTGCCACGGAACAGGTGAAAATTCTCGGCGAACAGGTGCCAGATCTTGCGGCCGTCGGTCTCGGTCGGTCCACCGTCAATCCTGGGAACGCCCAGGCTTTCAAGGCTGATGCCCTGCGAAAACAGCATCCGGAAGACGTAGTGATCAGGTGTGATGAACAGCTGCGCCGGATCGGGAAAAGGTTGATTCTCGGCATACCAGCGCGGATCGGTGTGACCGTGCGGACTGATGATCGGCTTATCGACAACCGTCTGATAGAGTTCGCGTGCGATTCCGCGTGTTTGCGGATCCACCGGAAACAATCTGTCAGGGACCAACATTGTCACCTTAACCCTCCCCAGAGCGCCTGTTTGGACAGGTCTATCAATCAATCTAGTAATGTAATATGCTAGTATGCGAAACGAGTCAACGGAGCGAACGCATGTCCGTATCGTCCCCTTTGCGGGCCCTGGAACCACTCAACCGTCCATCGGTGGCAGACACTGTCTTTGATGAATTGCACAGCCAGATCCTGCTGCTGGAATTGCCGCCGGGGACCAAGATGTCAGAGGTGGAAGTCGCCAAGGCGCTGGGCGTATCGCGGCAGCCGGTCCGGGATGCCTTCTATCGGCTCTCCAAGCTCGGTTTCCTCGCAATCCGGCCGCAGCGGGCAACGCTGGTTTCGCAGATTTCAGAAACCGCCGTACTCCAGGCACGGTTTGTCCGCAACGCCATCGAAGCCGAGACCGTGCGCACCGCCTGCCGGGTTTTGACTGACGATGATCTGGCGGCGCTGGACGCCATTCTCGAAAAACAACGGCAAGCGGTAGAGGCCAGAGATCCGGTCAGCTTTCACGGGTTTGATGACCAGTTTCACAAGGAAATCTGTGAACGCTCAGGACTAGGATTCGCCTGGGACATCATCCGCGAAAACAAGGCGCATATGGACCGGGTGCGTTTCCTGTCGCTGTCATTCGCCTCGCAGGATGCCTTCGGCGATCACCTGGAAATAATGGATGCGATCCGGGCCCGGGATGAAGATCGGGCCATGCATTTCATGCGCGAACACCTCTCACGCATCAAGACGCAGATCGTCCGCATCAGGGCCGATCACGAGCGCTATTTTGCCGACGAGACCGGGGCCTGACACGGCACCGGACCGCTCATCAATCCTGAGTGATGTCCTTACGTCAGACTTCCAGCCACTCCTGCCGGATTTCGCTGTTGTCGAGAAGCTCGTCGGTCGTGCCCTCGAACACCATATGGCCATGCCCCATCACGTAGACCCGGTGGGAAATCCGCATGGCGACCACCAGCCGCTGTTCGACAAGCAGGATTGAAATTCCGCGTTTTGCGACTTCGGTCAGCAGTTCGCCGATACGTTCCACCATCTGCGGCGCCAGCCCTTCGGTCGGCTCGTCGATCATGATCAGGTCGGGATCGCCCATCAGGGTGCGGCAGATGGTCAGCATCTGCTGTTCGCCACCGGACAGGGCCCCGCCGGGCGCGTTGGCCCGCTCACGCAGCTGCGGGAACAATCGCCAGGTTTCCTCGACGCTCCAGCGGCCTTCCTTCTGGCCCGGCTTCAAACCGAGCAGGAGATTTTGCTCCACCGTCAACGCCGGGAAAATCGCGCGTTCCTCAGGCACATAACCAATGCCGAGCCGGGCGATCTGATGCGGCGCGCGGCCGGCAATCTCGTTGCCCTTGAAGCTGACCGACCCCTGCGGCGACGGATCCCCCATGATCGCCTTCAGCGTGGTCGACCGCCCGACCCCGTTGCGGCCCAGGATGCTGACAATCTCGTTGGAACCGACGCTCAGATTGACGCCCTGAAGGATGTGGCTCTTGCCGTAATAGGCATGCAGGTCACGAACATTCAGCATCACGCCACCTCTGTGCCGAGATAGGCCTGCTGCACGGCTGCATTGGCCTTGATCCGCTCGGGCGTATCGGAGGCGACAAGCTCACCATAGACCAGCACCGATATCCGGTCGGCCAGGTCGAAAACCACGCCCATGTCGTGTTCAATCATCAACAACGTCCTCTTTTCGCTCACCTTGCGGATCAGCTCGACCATGTGCTGGCTTTCGGCATGGCTCATTCCGGCCATCGGTTCGTCCAGAAGCAGGATTTCAGCCTCGCTGGCGATTGCCAGACCGATCTCCAGCGCCCGCTGATCGGCATAGGCCAGCATGCCCGCGGGCATGTTCCAGCGGTCGATCAGATTGATCTGGGTGAGGATTTCCTCGGTCCGCGCCCGCGCATCCGCCAGCCGTTCGATATTGCGCCAGAATGTATAGCGGTACCCCATCGCCCACAGCGTCGCACAGCGCACGTTCTCCCATACGCTGAGCTGCGGGAAGATGTTGGTGATCTGGAAGCTGCGCGACAGGCCACGGCGGTTGATCTGTTCCGGGGCCATGCCGGTGATATCCTGACCGCGCAGATGGATGCTGCCGGCGCTCGGCTGGTAATGTCCGCTGATCAGATGAAACAGCGTTGACTTGCCGGCGCCGTTGGGACCGATCACCGCATGACGTTCGCCTGTGGGTATAGCCAGGTCGACACCGCGGATGATCTTGGTGGAACCGAAGCTCTTCTCCAGACCGGACAGTTCAAGCGCAGGTATTTTTTTTTCCTCTGTCATGGTCATTTCATGCTCCCCTGAACCAGTGCCGCGCCATAGGCATCCTGCGCCACCCGGGCGGCGCGCAGGAACAGCCAGGCCCCCAGCGCCAGCAGCACCGCAGCCACCATCCACGGCAGCACCGCGTCAGCATTGAAGGTGAAACCCAGCATCGTCATTTCCGCGCCTTCGGACGCTGCGATGGACAACTGATGGGTCATTTCGATGACCATGCTCAGCCCGGCGATCCCGACCAGTGCGGGCACCAGCGCCATCAGGTAATAGGGCGCGACCCGAAGCAATTGTCCGCGTTGCAGCAGCGGCCTCTGCAACATCAGCAGGCCGGCTATGCCATTGGGGGCATACATCACCACGCAGATGAAGATCAGCCCGAAATAGAGTTCCCACACATCCGACAGATCGCTCAATGTGAGCTGCAGAAAGGTGACAAAGACCGCCCCGATGATGGGGCCGGCAAAATTACCCACGCCGCCGATATAGGTCATCAAGATGACCGCACCGGACTCGTGCGCGCCCATCTGCGCCGAATTCATGATCTCGAAATTGATCGCGGCGAGACCGCCGGCAATGCCCGCGAACAGGCCCGACAGGCTGAAGGCAATGAACCGGACCATCGTGGTGTTGTAGCCGATGAAACCGACACGCTGCGGATTGTCACGCACCGCGTTGCAGATCCGCCCGAAAGGGGTGCAGGTCAGCGCGTACATGGCAATGACCGAAACCAGGCACCAGCCGGCAATCAGGTAATAGACCTGGATCTGCGGGCCGAAGCTCAGCCCGAAAAGTTGAAACACCTCGGTGCGGTCGAACATGATCCCTTCCTCGCCGCCAAAGAACTTGCGCAGGATCAGGGCGGTCGAGGACACCAGCTCGCTGATGCCGAGCGTGATCATGGCAAAGGCGGTTCCCGCCCTGCGCGTCGCCACGGCCCCGAAAATGATCCCGAAGATCAGGCCGGTCACACCGCCGAACAAGGGGAAGAGCATCAGCGGCAGGGGTTGCTCGCCACCGGCAAACGCGATGATCAGCTGCGCAGTCAGGAATCCGCCAAGGCCGAAAAACACCGCGTGTCCGAACGACAGCAGGCCGGTCTGCCCGAGCAGCATGTTGTAGGACAGCGCGAAGATGATCATCGTCCCCATCACGCACATGGTGGAGACCGCCAGCCCGGAACTGAAGACGTAGGGCAAGGCAGCCAGCACGATAGCGGCGGCGATCCAGATGCCATAGCGGCGCACAAAACCTGTCTCTGCGCCAGACGGCAGGGCAATCTGCCCGGGTGTGTTGGAAGTGCTCATGATTCACGATTTCCCATCAGTCCGCGCGGCCTGAAGATGAGGATCAGCACCAGCAGCAGATACGGTAGAATTGGAGCGACCTGAGCCACCGTCACCGACCAGAGGTCATCGAAATACACGCCAAGTCCGCTGCTTTCGGCGATCGGCCCGAAGACATCGGCCAGCGAGACATTGAAGGCGACGGCGAAGGTCTGCACGAGGCCGATGAGAAGCGACGCGATGAAAGCACCGCCCAGCGATCCCAATCCGCCAACCACCACGACAACGAACAGGATCGGTCCGAGCAGTCCTGCCATGTTCGACTGGGTGACCAGCGCAGGGCCGGCAATCACGCCCGCCACGGCTGCCAGCGCAACGCCGACCCCGAAGACCAGCATGAAGACGCGATCGACATTATGGCCGAGCATGCCGACCATGTCCGGATGGGTCAGCGCGGCCTGGACGATCAGGCCGATGCGGGTGCGCTTGATGACCAGCATCAGGGCAAGGAAGATGGCGATGGAGGCGAACAGCCCAAACACCTTGAATGCCGGATAGTCGGTCGCGAAGATGGTGAAGGCGGGGAAATCCAGCGACGCCGGGACCCGGTAGTCCACCGGGAGCTTGCCCCAGACCATCTCCACCAGCTTCTGAATGACGAAGGTGAGACCGAAGGTGAACAGCAGCTCGGCGACGTGCCCGTGCTTGTGCACCGTCCGCAGGCCGTACCGTTCGACCAGCATGCCGATGCCGGCGACGATCAGCGGCGCCAGCAGCAGGCCGGGCCAGAAACCCAGGCGGCGGCTGATCTCGAAGCCGAAAAAGGCCCCGAGCATATAGAAGCTGGCATGCGCCAGGTTGAGAACGCCCATCATCGAAAAGATGACGGTCAACCCGCTGGCCATGAGAAACAGCAGCATCCCGTAGGTGACGCCGTTGATGGTGGATATAAATAGGATCTCGAGCACGATTGCGACGCCCCGCTTCTACGCATCATGTGAATGAAATGCCGACGATTTGGTGGAGAGCGGCGCCGGAAAAAAATTCCGGCGCCGCATCCGGATCATCAGCCTGGACGTTTCATGTCGCAAGTGGTGGGAACGACAGTGTCCTTGGCGGCAACTTCGCCGACCTTCTTCCATCCCCAACCGGTGTTTTCCTCATCGAAGGTCTGATTGGCTTCGAGAGGACCGAAAGTGGACACATAGAGTGGCTGGAAGAACTGGTGGTCATCCTTGCGGATGAAGCTGTCGCCGCCACTGGAAAAGGTGGAATATTCCATGCCTTCCAGTTTCGGGATGAAGTCGGCCGGGTCCTGCGAGCCAGCTTCCTCGATGGCCTTGACCAGCAGACCCATTGCGTTGAAGACGCGCGGGAACATCACCGGTGCGTCCTTGAAACGCTCGGTATAGGCCGCGGCGACTTCCTGCGCCGGCGCATAGTCCAGATTGGAAATGCCTTCATTGACCTGGAACACCTGGTCGGCAGTGCCGGCCTGCTTGATGGCGGTCGGGCCACCGGTTCCGCCGGCATAATAGGTATACCAGTTGATGTTGAGACCGGCCTGTCCTGCCGCCTTGATCAGCAGGGCAAAGTCCTGGCCCCAGTTGCCGGTGATCACGGAGTCTGCGCCCGATGCCTTGATCTTGGCGATATAGGGCGCGAAGTCGGTGATCTTGACCAGCGGGTGGAATTCATTGCCGACGATCTCGATATCGGGACGCTTTTCCTTCAGCATCGCCACGGCGGTGTCTGCCACCGAGTGGCCGAAGGAGTAGTCCTGCGAGATCAGGTAGACCTTCTTGATGTCTTCGCGCGGCGTCATGAAGTTGGTCAGCGCGGCCATCTTGACGGTCACGTTGGCATCAATGCTCATGTGCCAGTAGCTGCAGTTCTCGTTGGTCAGCGTCGGATCGATGGCGCCATAGTTCATGTAGAGGATATGGGCATCCGGGTTGCGCTTGTTGTACTTCTCGACGAAGCCGAGAATGGCCGAGCCGACCGAAGAACCATTGCCCTGCAAGACAATGCGAACACCTTCGTCAATCGCCTTCTGCAACTGCACCAGGCTGGTCTGCGCGTTGATCTGGTTGTCATAGCCGATCACCTCGACCATGTTGCCGTTCACGCCGCCCTTGGCATTGATGTCGTCTGCGATGAAATTGAGCTGGTTCAGACCGATCTGACCGACGCTGGCTGCTCCGCCCGAGAGCGGATCAATGTAACCGATTTTCAATGTATCGGCGGCCGCCGGCATAGCCGTCGCACCAATTACCGACAGCGCAACAGCCGTCGTTGCTAATAGCTTCCTCATGATTGTCCTCCTCAATTCGGATCGGAAAACCCGATCTCCCAGATACAGCTTGCTGCTGTGTGATCGGCGGCCGCGCTCCGGCTCCCTCCCGAGGAGCCAGACACGAGCGGGACGCCTATTTCTTTGCGGCCACGGACGTGGCTGCTGCTCCCGAACTCGCCAGCTCCCGTTCTGCCTGCGTGAAACCGTAATTTGGAACGATTTCGACCGAACGGTCGCTGATCTGTTCCCACCCGGCGACAACGCGCTCGGCGGCATCCTCTCCGCGGCCGATTTGCACCCCGGCCGTCAGCGTCACGTTGGCGCGCGCGAAATGCCCGGCGCCGGCACACAGGATCGCCCGCGTCGGTGCATCGTCACCGACAAGCGCCAGCAGACCGGGACTGACAAGTTCCGGCGAAAGCTGTTCGAGAACCTCTTGCGACAGCACCCCGTCGGTCATTTGCGTCGCTGCCGTAGGAGCGAGACAATTCACCCGGATGCCGTATTTCTCGCCTTCCAGCGACAAGGTCTGCATCAGCCCGACCAGCGCCATCTTCGCCGCGCCGTAATTCGACTGGCCGAAATTGCCGTAGAGCCCGGAAGACGAGGTCGTCATGACAATGCGGCCGTGGTTCTGCTGGCGCATGATCTCCCACACCGCCTTGGTGCAGATCACCGCCCCCATCAGGTGCACGTCGACAACCGCACGGAAATCCGAAATCTCCATCTTGGCGAAGCTCTTGTCGCGCAGGAACCCGGCATTGTTGATCAGGATGTCGATCCGCCCCCAGCTTGCCATCGCCTGATCGACCATCGCGGCGACCTGGGCTTCGTCGGTCACCGAAGCGGCAATTCCGATGGCTTCGCCACCCCTGGACCGGATCTCCTCGGCGACCCGCTCCGCACTCTCGCCGTTCATGTCGTTGACGATGACCTTGGCGCCCAGGCTGGCGAGCATCAGCGCATGACATCTGCCCAATCCCCCACCGGCTCCGGTGACGATTGCGGTGCGATCCTTCAGTTTCATTCCCGTCTCCCTGGATGAGCGTGACCGCTCATTTTATTATTCACTCACTAGTGAATTAACGACATAAAAGCAAGAGTTTCTTCATTGCCGCAGCCAATCCGCCATGCCTTGGACCGGCGACTGCAGTCGGGCTTCAGCGCCCCTTGATCAGATGGTGGTTTCGGGCCTTCCATTCTGGCAAATGGACATAAATCCGGCAGCCATGAACGACGCCATCCGCTCCTTGACCGCGGCGTAGTCATCCGACTTGCAGATCCCGCCGGAAAGCTTGTCGATGCGGCCAGTCCGCGCCAGGGTCAGCATCAGCGCCCCGGTGACGAAATGGTATCCCCAGAAAATGTCTTCTTCGGCGCTGTCGGGCAGTGCCTTTTTCAGCAATTCGATCAGGCGCAGGACGACGGGATCAAAATGCTGGTCCATCATTTCAGCACCCCACTCTGGCGTACTGGCCACAAGCGCGCCCATGGCTGCGTAATTCTTCCAGCCCTCACCGCCGGTGATATACAGATCCAGGTCGGTGTCGAGAAAGGCGCGGAGCGCACCCTCCACCGTCGGCTTGCCTGCGGTCGCCTCGTCATAGGCATTAAGAGCATTCATCCGCCGTTCGTTGGTGACCACGGCACGGCGCGCGAAGACCGCATCGAACAGCTTCTTCTTGTCATCGAAATAGTAGTTGATCAGCGTGTGGTGGACACCGACCTTCTTGGCGACATCCTTGAGGGTGACGCCGTAAAACCCGTGCCTGGAGAAAAGATATTCAGCAGCGTCCAGAATCTGTTCGATCATGTCGGCGCGCTGTTCCGCCTTCGTCGAACGCTTGCGCGGTGACTTCTTCGCCTCGGCCAAACCGGGACCTCTCATGTCTGCGGCCATACGCTGGCCACCCGATGGGGCATCCAGCTCAAACACGGCCATATTCCTTTTTCAGCCGCAGTTTATCGATTTTGCCCGTCGATGCCATCGGCATGTTGTCGATACGAACAATGCTGTCGGGAATCCACCAGGAAGCGACCCGGCCGCGCAGGCAGGCAAGCAGCTCTTCATCGCTGATGGCCTCGTCCTTGCGGACCGACACCAGCAGCACCGGACGCTCCCCCCATTTCGGATCGGCACGACCGACCACCGCGACAAGGGAAACCTCGGGCAGCGCACCGACAATGGCTTCGATCTCAGCGGGGTTGATCCATTCTCCGCCCGACTTGATCAGATCCTTGGAACGGCCGGTGATGACAAGGTTCCCCCGGTCATCGATCCGGGCCAGATCACCGGTGTCGAACCAGCCATCGGCATCGGTTGCCGATGTGTCGTCGCCCAGATACCGCTCGACGACGGCCACGCCCCGGACCCGCAGATGCCCTTCGGTATTTCGCTGCTCAGGCAGGGCGCGCCCCTCGGCGTCGGTCAAAAGCATATCCAGGCCCACCGCCGGCCGGCCGGACACCGACGCGGTCCTGTCGGGATCGCCCGGCATCGACATCGTTCCCGATGGCGACAGCTCCGTCATCCCCCAGCTGGTCTGCACCGTGACGCCGAGCCGGCGCTCGATCCGCTCCATCAAGGCTGGCGGCAACGGAGCCCCGCCAACAAGAATTCGCTGCAAGCTCGGCACGTCACCGCCACTGGCTTCGAGATGCTCGACCAGTCCGAGCCAGACCGTCGGAACCCCCGCCGCAACCGTCACGCCTTCCGACACGATCAGCTTGGCAAGGCTCGCTCCGTCCGTCAGGCGGCCGGGCAGCACCAGCTTTGCGCCAACCGCAGGTGCACCGAAAGGCAATCCCCACGCGTTTGCGTGAAACATCGGCACCGCCGCCAGGACCGCATCGGCAGAGGTGATGGCGAGCACATCGGCCTGCAACATCCGCAAGGTATGGAGGTAACCCGACCGATGCGTATAGGTAACGCCCTTCGGCGCACCGGTGGTGCCGGAGGTAAAGCACAGGCCGGATGGAGTGGTTTCGTCAAACGCCCCCCAGGCAATTGCCTCGCCGCCGGTGCCGTCTTCCGGATCCAGCGCCAAAACCGACAACCCGTCCTGACCGGCCCGCCAATCGCCAACCGCTCCATCGATAACCAGGACATGCGTGATCGTCGGCGCATGGGCAACAATCTGTTCCGCAAGCGGCTTCAGGTCGACGCTCACGATCATTACTTCCGCCCCCGACCGGCACAGCATGGCGCCGGTCTGCTCCGCCGTCAGGCGCGGATTGAGCGTGTGGCAAGTCGCCCCCATGCCCATGATGCCGTACCAGGCCTCGAGATGGGCTTGCGTATTCCAGGCGAGTGTCGCCACGCGGGCGCCCGGCTTGACGCCGAGACCGGCCAAGATTGCCGACACGCGTTGGGCGCGCTGTTTGAGCGCATCATAGCCAATATGCGCGACCGTTCCGTCCGGCCTTGCCGTTGCCACTAGGCTGGCGGGATGCCACTTGGCGGCATGCGAAATGAACTTGTCCAGCGTCAGGCCGTAGGACTGCATGGCGCCATCGGTCGCTACATCTTCTGTCGGAGCAGGAGCGCCAGCTTCCACCATCGCTGATGCAGTATGTTGAGTTTTCACGAAAATCTTTCCCGCCCTCTTACGATCCTCATCGCCGGAACGCCCGAATCCACCGGTCGCACCGTCTCCCTGATTTAATTCACTAACACGTGTGTGAAAAGTGCAAACCGATACAAACGCGCCCCGTCCGCCCCTCGTTCGGAGAGCGCAGCCCCGGCAAAACCGCCCAAGGCTGCGCCAGTTTCAAAACCACATCTGGCAGATGAAAAGGCAAGCCGCCTCGCTGCCTGATGGATTGCCCAAACTCCGGCAGATCCTCAGAGATTGACCTCGAACAGGCCTGCCGCACCCATGCCACCGCCGATACACATCGTCACGACAACGTACTTTGCCCCGCGCCGCCGGCCTTCGATCAGCGCGTGCCCGACCAGCCGTGCGCCAGTCATGCCGTAAGGGTGTCCGATGGAGATCCCGCCGCCGTTGACATTGTAGATCTCCGGATCGATGCCCAGATGATCGCGGCAATAGAGCGCCTGAACCGCGAACGCCTCATTGAGTTCCCAAAGCCCGATATCCTCGATCTTCAGCCCGTGCTGCTTGAGCAGTTTCGGGACCGCATGGACCGGACCGATCCCCATTTCCTCTGGCGGACAACCGGCGACCGACATTCCACGGTATATGCCAAGCGGCTTCAGACCACGCTTTTCGGCGAGCTTTGCATCCATCAGGATACAGGCCGACGCACCATCGGAAAGCTGGCTGGCATTGCCCGCGGTGATCACGCCGCCATCGATGACCGGGTTGAGACCTGCAAGCGACTCGAGCGTCGTCTGCGGCCGGTTGCCTTCGTCGCGGTCGAGCGTCACTTCGCGCCCCGACACCTCTCCGGTCTCCCGGTCCTTGACCATCATCGTCGTGGTGATCGGAACGATCTCGTCGTTGAGCAAGCCGCCCGCCTGGGCCTGCGCCGTCCGCAGCTGCGACTGCAGCGCGTATTCGTCCTGTGCCTCGCGGCTGACCCCGAACTTCTTGGCGACGAATTCCGCCGTCTTCAGCATCGGCATGTAGGCGTGCGGCACCCGCGCGACCACGTTCGGGTCGGCCTCGTCCTGCACCCAGTTGAAATAACGCTCCTGCACCGCGGAAATGTTTTCCTGCCCGCCAGCCGCGACGACATCCATGCCATCAACCATGACCTGCTTGGCAGCGGTTGCCACCGCCATCAGCCCGGAGGCGCATTGCCGGTCCATCGTCTGGCCGGAAACCGTCACCGGCACACCGGCCGCGAACGCCGCATTGCGCGCCAGGTTCATGCCCGCAGTACCGGCGCCAAGGACCGTTCCGAGAACGAAATCCTCGATCTCGCCGGCTTCAATGCCCGCACGTTCGATCGCGTGGCTGAGGACATGGCCGGCCAGGGTGGGCGATTTGATCGCATTCAGGCTTCCGCGATAGGCCTTGCCCATTCCGGTCCGGGCGGTGCTGACGATGACTGCTTCTCTCAACTTGTCTCTCCTGGGTTACAAAAATTCCATACCTGAGGTCTGTCACCCTTGTGCAATCGGGCATTCAACACATCGGCTCCGGCACGGTTATGGTTTCAATAGCTTGCGGGCATTTCCGCTCTGTTACTCGTTGTCGGGCCATCCATGAAAATCAGTGAATCGCTGCATGCAGGATCTTCTCGGCCGTTGCATCCGAGCGCGCGAATTCCGCGACAATGGTGCCGCTCTTGGCCACCAGTATCCGGTCTGAAAGCTCGAGGATCTCCGGCAGATAGGAGGAGATCAGGATGACCCCTGCCCCGCTTTCAGCGAACTGCCGGACGATCTGCCGGATTTCCGCGATCGCTCCCACATCAACGCCCCGCGTCGGTTCATCGAAGATGACCAGCTTTGGCTGCTGAACCAGCGACTTGGCGATGACGACCTTCTGCTGGTTGCCGCCGGAGAGATAGAGCACCGACTGGTCGGTGCCGATGCTGCGGATCGACAGCTTGCTCTCCCACTCGCGCGAAAGTTCCCGCATCTTGCGAAACGGGGCCAGCAACGTCCGCCGGCCGTATTTGGCCAGCCAGCCAAGCCCGATGTTCTCGGCCACACTCATGGTATCGAAGAACCCGTCGAGCTTGCGGTCCTCACTGACATAGGCGATGCCGTCCGACACCGCCTGCGCAGGCAGGCTGTAGCGCACCTCGCGGCCATCGAGCCAGATCCGCCCGCCACCGAAATTGCGCTTGGTATGTCCCATGATCACCTTGGCGACTTCGCTGCGCCCCGATCCGATCAAACCGGCAATCCCGGTGATCTGGCCCGGAAAGATCGAGAACGACATGTTGTTGACCATGCTGCCCATTCGAATGTTTTCAACCCGCAGCACCGGCAACGCCGACCGCGCGGCGTACTTTTCCTTCGCCACGTGCTTTTGCTCGTTCAGCTCCTCGCCGATCATGTGACGGATAAGACTGTTGCGGTCGAAATCGCTCGCCTTGCCAGTGGTCATCAGCTGGCCGTTGCGCAGCACCGAGATCCGGTCCGAGTGATTGAGTGCCTCTTCCAGCGCATGCGAGATGAAGATCATCGCAACGCCTTGGGCCTGAAGCGTCTTCATCAGGTCGAACAGGTGATCGGTTTCCTCCGGCGTCAGCGCCGCGGTCGGCTCATCAAGGATGATAACCCGTGCCTGGTTGAGCACCGCACGGGCGATTTCCACCATCTGCCGCTTGGCCGTCGACAACGAGCCCGCCAGTTGCGACGGGTCGACCTTGAAATTGAGCCGCTGCAGAACCTGCCGTGCGGCGTTCCGCACCTTCCGCACCGAGTTGAAGGTACTCTCCCGGCCCAAGACCATGTTCTGCGCCACTGTGAGCTGCGGCACCAGGCTGGTCTCCTGGTAGACCATCGAGATCCCGTGCATGCTGGCATCTTTCGGCGCCGAGAACTTCGCCACCTCGCCATTGATCCGCAAGACACCTTCACTCGGCGTAATCACGCCTGCGATCAGCTTGCACAATGTCGATTTGCCGGCGCCATTCTCGCCGGCAAGCGCATGGATTTCTCCCGGATACAGGTCGAAGGTCGCCCGCTCGAGCGCATTGATGCCGCCATAACTCTTGGTGACATTTTCCAGGCTGATGATTGGCTGGCGGGTCATTCGGCATCCCTCCCGAAACTGAAACGGAGCAGTTCTCCGCTGGCCTTGCTGACCGCGATCACGTCACCGTTCCATGATACCGCATCACTGATGGCGTGGCGTGATCCATTGGCGCGCGAATGCGCCGACCCTGTGGGGATGAAGTTCTTGTCGGTCTCGATCACCAGCCCGTAGGAAAACGACGGAGCCCAGGGCTTGATGTCGCCGAACAGCCGCGTGGCGCCGAGCTCGATCGGAAAGTCGTGGCTGAATTCCGGGTTGGCCCGCGGCGAAATCCAGTGGCGGGGTTCGATCTTCGCCTTCATCTCGGCCACGAATTCGGTCTCGGTCTTGAGGAATTCGATCAGCGGGTCCCGCCGCGACAAACAGGAGATCAGATACCCCGTGTCTGTTGAACGGATTCGCCCGAGATAAGCGGGGTAGCCCGATTGCCTGACCTTGCCGGACATCTCGACGACACTGGCGCGCTCGAGCAGGGTCAGGATCAATCCACCGGCCGCATCCCGGGCAACACCCGTCGGGCAGTGCAGATTGTCCGCCAGCCGCCTTGAAGCGCCGTTTCGGTCGATTGCCACGACCTGCCCGCGCGGGATGTCGTCCCAGGGCGCAATCGCCAGCATGTCTTCGCCCGCACGATAGCCGCTATCGACAATCGCGATCTCGTCTTCGGACAGAAAGATGCAGTCGGCAACCGATGCCAGGCCTTCCGGCGCGGCCCACCCGTCCACCGTCTGGCCTACGGTGTCACGGACCGCAAGGGTTCCGTCTGCCATGCCAACCCCGATCATCCCGCCTGGGCTGACGCAAAGCGCCGTCACCGGCTGGTCGAACTCGCACCACAACTCAGGCTTCCGGCCCCATTTACCGATTGTCAGAACCGCGTTGCCCGAGCTGAACAGCAGCCGCTCGTCGCCTGCCGCGCACAGCGCCTGCGGCGTCTCCACCGGCATGCCGGTCGCGTCGTCCACCCAGCTGTTCGGGCCAAGGACGCCTTCCAGCGTCATGGCAGGCGGTTCCTGTCGTCTGGATTTGAAAAGCATGACCCTACCCTTGTCCCCAGTAGCTCTGCGGGCCGCTCCACCGGCTGTCCGCATTGTCCAGTGCAAGACGCCCGATCTTGTCGTTGGTCACACCACCCAGGTACAACGCCCCCTCGTGCTCCCGCATCGAGGTGATCATGTAGAGCGGTCCGTCCGGGGCATCCCACAGGGCATCGATGATCTTGCCCTTGCCATCGATCTTCAGCACACCGCCGATATTGAGATTGCCGAACAGCCAGTTGGTCGGCGGCACGCGCTTTGTCATCCGCCGCCGCAGACCGGGGTATTTCATCGCCTGGTCCATGATCGGGTTGCGCATCCCCGCGAGCGCGATCCAGTAGCCGCCATCCGAAGACCGGTTGATGTTGTCGGGATAGCCCGGCAGCCCGTCCAGGAAGACCCGCGGGCCAGCTGAAAGATCGGCCAGGTCAAAAATCAGGATTGAACAATCCCAGGTGCTTGCCACCAGGAGATATTTGCCGTCGTGAGTGAGGCAAACGCCGTTCGGGAAAATCAGGTGATCACACACCGTCCGGGTTTTCCGGGTTTTCGGATCGTAGCTCAACAGCCGGCCATTGGGGCGGCCTTCGAGCAGATCGAGACCCCAGTTGTCGATGTCGTAGCGCTTGGTCGCGTCGGTGAAATAGATTGTGCCATCCGGAGCGATATCGAGGTCGTCGGCCATCCGGATCGCGGTGTCGTCCTGAACGCTCAGCAGGCTTCGTCCGGTCTGGTCGGTCAACAGCTCGACGGCGCCATCCAGCGTCACCCGCAACAGTCCCATCCCTGCCACGCAAGCCACAATCCGGCCTTCGCGATCGAAGGCCAGGCCAAGCGGACGGCCGCCGATTTTCGCCACAACGCTGATTTCGGAATAATCCGGCGCCGACAGCCTCAGGATCCGGCCATCGCGGTTGCCGCAATAGAGATTGCCGTCGGTGTCGAGAATGACATCCTCGGGACCGTCGAGCTTTCCGGCTGCCAGGATATTGGCCCTGGCGAGCTTCGGCGCGATCTCGTGCGGCATCAGCCCCGCCATACCCTTGGTATCCTCAAGGCTGACGCGGACCGGATCGAGATAGGTGGACGCCAGCAACCGATGCCGGTTTTTCCGGAACTTCACGTCGATTGCCAGGATGACAATGATGATCGCGCCCATGCTCAACTGGACAAAATCGCCCCGGAAGCCCGAGTTGATCATCGCGTTGTTGAGAATGTAGATCGTCGCGAAACCGATCAGCACCGGCACCACCGCGCCGCGGCCGGGAACAAACCCGCCGAGTCCGACGACCAGCGCCGTCAGGACAAAGAATTCCATGCCGACGCCGGTGTCCGAACCAACACTGTTCTGGCGCGCGGCATACAGAAAGCCCGCGAGCCCGACGATCAGCCCGGTCAGCACGTAGGACAGGAAGATCGTCCACTTGACCCCGATACCGCCGTGACGCGCCGCCTTGCGGTTTCCGCCGACCGCCAGCACATGCCAACCGAACCGCGACTGCCGGAACATGACGAAGATCAGGATCGCCACGCCGAGCAGCACCCAGAAGCCGATCGGCATGGTCAGGAACTTTTCAAAGCCGATCCAGTCCCACAGATCATCGATCCGGGCGCTGGTGGAAATCTCCACCAGGTAGGACTGCGAAAACAGCGTGAACACCCCGCGCACGGTGATCATCGTGCCCAGCGTTGTCAGCAGCGCCCCGCAGCCGATCAGACCGGCGAGCACACCGTTGGCGGCTCCGATCAGCGCACCGCAGGCCAGGCTCGACAGCAAAACCGCAGGCACCGGCATCTGGAGAATGTGAAAACAGAAAAGCGCCACGAATGCCGACATGGCGAAGTTCGATCCGACGGAAAGATCGATCCCGCCAACAGCGACAACGATCAGCATCGCCAGAACGATGAGCCCGCCATCCGCGGAGTACTGCGCAAGGTTTCGCAGGTTGGAGGCGGCAAAGTAGCCCTCCGTCGTCGCCATGATGCCGGCGACCACGCAGACAAATGCCAGGAACGGGATCGTGCTCTCAACCCAACCGCTGGACAGGATATCCGCAAGGATACGCCGCGGGGAAAGCATGAAACGCGGAACCGGCTGTTTCGGCAAACTGACAAAATCGAGGTCGGCTGACATTGAAAAATTCCATCAAGTAAGACCCGCAGGGTTCATTCGAACCCCGCGGGAATTTAAGCCTGGGAGGCTTGGTTACATTTTCCAGCAGAGGCCGGGATCGTAGGAATCGCCGCCCTTGATGATCTTCATCGGCGATTCAACCGACATCATCGAGCCATCTGCTGCAGCCGCGCCCTGCAGCAGAAGGTCGATCATGGTACCGGCATCCCGTCCCTGTCCGTCGGCATCGTAGCTCCACACCCGGTCAAGCACCTTGTCCTCGACCGCCTTGCAGGCCACGTCATCGCCGCCGCCTGTCGCGTAGACGAGAACGTCGTCGGCAAGACCGGCGTCCTTCACCGCATTGCCCGCGCCCATGGTGTGGACGTCCCAGTGACCGAAGACGGCGCACAGGTCGGGATGCTGCTGGAGCACCGTTGCGGTGATCTGGCGGGCCTTTTCAGGCTCCCAGTCCGAGGCCTGGTTGGAGACGACTTCGATCTCCTTGTGACCTTCGAACACCTTGAAGGCGGCCTCGTTCATGATCACGCTGTCAGCCGCGGTCAGCTGGCCCGGCACGATCGAGACCTTGCCGGACTTGCCGCTGCCTTCGCCGCATTCCTTGACGATGTCTTCCGCAATCTCGCGGCCGATGCGCTCCCAGTTTGCACCGACGAATGCCGACGACGGCTGGTTGGATTGCAGGTTGATCTGCAAGACCTTGATGCCTTCCGCCTCGGCCTGCTTGATCTGGCGCGCCAGCAGCTGGACGGTGGGATTGTGGACCACCAGCACATCGGGTTTCTCGCTGATCGCCTTGGCCAGAAGTTCAGCCATGGCGCCGGTGTTGAAGGCAGCATCCCGGATATCGAGCGTATAGCCGTGAATATCGGCATGCTCGCGCATCCGGCGCACCCAGCCCTCGGTCAGCGAAATGCCCATTGTGATCGGCACGAAGACGACCTTCTTGCCGGCGATGTTGGTGTCGGCGGACGCGTGGGTGCCTGCTCCAAGCATCACGCATGCCCCGATCATGATGCCATTTGCGGCATTGCGGATCTTGCTTCCCAATCTGTTCAACATGTTCTCCTCCATTGTTGTTTTGAGATTGTCAGAGATCGCCGACGACGTCGGTTTCTGTGTCTCTGGGGTTGAGATAGTTGTCTGCGACGATCGCGACGATCAGCACGAGCCCCTTGAGCACGTCCTGCATCTGCGATGTGAAATTCAAAAGCGTCATTCCGTTGCGAAGCACCGCGATCAGCGCCACCCCGATGATGATGTTGCGTACACCGCCGCGTCCGCCCCTCAGCGGGATCCCGCCGAGCACCACCACCAGGATGACCTCGAACAAAAGCGTGCCGTTGGTCACTGTGCGAAAATCCACCGCCCCGCTTGCAGCCGACGTCACCAGGCCTGCGCAAAGTGCGGTCAGGGCGGCGAAGACATAGACGGTGATCAGCGTCGTGCGCACCGGCAGCCCGGTCAGCCGCGCTGCCTGGAAGTTGTCGCCCATTGCGTAAATGGTCCGGCCGGCTGCCGAGACCTTGAGCAGGAACCATGTAATTGCCAACGTGATCGCCATCAGCGCCACTGGCGTCGATACGCCGGGCACGATCTGTCCCGACAGGAAGATCACCGCGGGATTGGATTTGGTCAGAAGCAGCAGGAATTCGCCGCGAAGGATGGCGAAACGAAACAGCCCCGTCACGAACATGGCCGAGGCCAGCGTGGCCAGCATCGCCGGAATTTCCACGTAAGCGATCAGCCAGGCATTGGACAGGCCGACCATCGCCATCGCCGCCACGGTCAGAATGAGGGCGATCACGACGGAAACGTCGGCATTGATGAAGATGCTGAAGGTTGTCGCACCGGCAACCATCACCGCGATCAGCGACAGATCCAGGCCGCGCGAGATGATGACCACCGCCATGCCGCAACTCAGGATCACCAGTGACGCCGAGTTCGACAGGATCACCCGGAGATTGCCGAGCGTTGCGAAGCCGTCGACGCTGAACGAAAACGCCACGATGAGCGCGGCCGTCACCGCCATCACGATCAGCTCCAGCAGCTTGCCCTTGCTCTGGCCGGCGTTGAGTATGGTCTTCCCGTCAGCCATTCAGCCCGACTTCCCTGCTTGCGGCGGCAATTCCACTGGCGCCTCTGGTTTGAAGAATGTCTCGCGCCTCATCGGCGCTGGCGATTTCGAGCGAAAGATCCTCGAGTATCCGGCGGATCTTGAGCACCTGCGCCGCGCTCGACGAAGCCAGCAGGCCCTTGCCCAGGAACAGGCTGTCACCGAGGCCGACGCGGACATGTCCGCCCATGATGGCGCCCATGGTGACAAGCGGGATCTGGTGCCGACCGGCGGCCAGAACCGAGAACTCGTAGTTCTCCCGCCCGAACAACCGGTCGGCCGTGCTCCGCATCAGAAAGACATTCTCCGGATCGCTGTTCAGCCCGCCGGAAATCCCGAGACTGCACTGCACGAACAGCGGCCCCTTGATCAGCCCCTCATCGACGAGTTGCGCAAGGTTGTAGAGATGGCCCAAATCGTGGCACTCGAACTCGAACCGCGTGTCGTGCCCGTCTCCCAGCCGCGAGAGGATCGCCTTGATGTCGCGGAAACTGTTGCGCAGCACACCATCCTCGGACGCCTCGATGTAGGGCTTCTCCCAGTCGAACTTCCATTCCGAGATCCCGCGCGCGGCCTTGCGGAAGCTGTAATTGGTCGAGCCCATGTCGACCGAACACAACTCCGGCCCTGGCGCCTTTCGCCGGGACGCCTGGCTGCCGCCGGCGGTTTCCGTGCTGGCGGACGCGGGAAGATTGATGATGGCATCGGTCTGCGCCTCGATCTCGGGAACGAACAGGTCGAAGATCGCCGGATCGGTTGTCGGGCTGCCATCGGAAGGATTGCGTGCATGCAGATGCAGGACCGATGCCCCGGCCCGTGCGGCTTCGATGGCCTGCTGGGCAATCTGTTCGGGCGTGTAGGGCAGACCTTCCGACATCGATGGCGTGTGAACGAAACCGGTCACCGCACAGGAGATGATCACCTTGCGTCGGCCGGGCTTCATCGGCCAGCCCCCGCAGCCCGGACCAACCCGGAACGATGTGATTGCGCGGCCGTCAACAGACAGCCTCTCCCGGCACTTTTCATGTCTCCCCCCAAGGCCCGCTCCTCTGCGCGGTTGGAAAGAGACTAGTCTGCGGCACCAATCCCGTACATGTATGTTAAATACACCTGTGTGGAATTGTTATGTACGTTACGAACATGGCTCCGAAAGACAACAGATCGCAAATTCGGTGCCGGAAATATCGCTGGAAAGCTGCGCCGCGTCAGAGGTGAATTATGGATCGAGACTTCCTGTCCGCGGTGCTGGACATCCTCAGGAAAATCAACCGCGATGCCGACGAGGCGGAGATAGAGACTGCGGTGGATTCGCTGGCCACGGTAGCCAGCGCTTCAACCGGCGCGGACGACCTCAAGCATCTGCAATCCTCCATCAAGCAGATCAGCCAATCGCTGCGCGACAGCACGCTTTCGGAAAAGGGGCTCAACCTTCTCATCGAGACCGCCCACGACCTGTCCAAGACCCTGGAGCTGCAAAGCCTGTTTCGCACCATCGTTTCACGAGCGCGCAGTCTGGTAGGTGCAAACCTGGCCTGGGTCACGATCCTCGACGAGGAGAGCGGCCTGTTCCGGTCGGTGGCTTCCGAGGGCTACCTCTCCCCGTCAACCGCGGTCATGACCAGCAACTTCGAGTATGGTGCTGTCAGCCTGATCATGCAGTCGAAGAGCTTCTTCGACACCCAGGACTACCTCAACGACACCCGCTTCAGGCATCTGCCGGAACTCGACAGGGCATTCAAGATCGAGAACATCGTGTCGCTGGCAGGTTTTCCAATCCTTGCCGACGGCGAAGTTCACGGCTTCCTGTTTGTCGCCGACCGCTACGCCCGCAAACTCAGCGGCCGCAACATGTCGGTGCTCGGATCCTTCGCCCTGCATGCCGGCGTGGCAATGCGCAACGCCAATGCCTTCAGGATGCTCTCGGAAGCGCTCGACGAGGCGCAGCGAAACCGCAATGCGCTGATCGACCACATCCAGCGTGTCGAAGCCTCTGCCGCCGCACATGACGAAATGACCTCGCTGCTGGCTTCCGGCGGTGAAATGCAGAAGTTCCTGCAGCGGATGGCCAACCAGATCGGCGGCGCGATCTTCCTGTTCGATGCCGAACTGGGGATCCGCGACGAATTCATATCGTCGGCCTATCGCGGCCGGTTCGCTGCCGACCTCAAGGCAGGAGAGTTCGAGACAACACCGCTGATCAGCGCAACCTCGCAATCCAGGCACACCGGTCGCTCGGTGGTCATGCACAACACCACCGAGGAGCAGTGCCGTGTCATTGCCCTGCACGGCTGGAGCGGCAGCGGCGAGTGTCTCGTCATCTGTCATCAGGGGGAACTCGACGCCATCGAGATCCGCAATCTGGAGCGAAGCGCCGTCGCGCTGTCGATCGCCAAGCTGTGGAATGAAAAGCGGGAAACCGAGAAGCTGATCGCGTCTTCGACGCTGCTGCGCCATCTGGTTGTCGTCACCCCCGCCGACCCGTCGACGATTGCCGCAATCCGCGACCGGCTCGGGCTTCATTCCGACGAACCGGTCAAGCTCGCCCTGATCGCAGTCCCGAAACAGGACCGGGTGTCGCTGTCGGCGACCATTCAGGACTACGCGTCCAAGGCCAATGTTCTGGTTGATCTGCTCGATTATGCCTATGTGGCGCTGGGCTCGGAGAAGGCTCTTGCCGACTTCCTGCAACGGATCGCCAAGACCCGGAAGGGCTGGAAAGCCGGCGGCATCATTTCAGACACCTTCACCGATCTGACAGCCGCATCGACGCGGTTCTCGCAATTGAACAAGGCGCTGCAGGTGATGATGAAGATCAAGCCGCTCGACCATTTCATTGCCCAGTCCGAGATCAGTTTCTTTGCCAGGATGTTCGAGACCGGAGACCCGGCGAGCCTCGCCCGCTATATGGGCCGGATCTTGCGGCCCTTCGATGAAAAGGCGCCCCGGCAAGCCGCCGATCTGAAGAAGACGCTGCTGTGCTATCTCGACGGCCAGTACAATATCAGGCGGGTCGCCGACACACTCGGCGTGCACATCAACACGGTTCGGCAGCGGCTCGACGCACTTCGCCAGATCACCGGAGGCTGGGACGATCCGATCCGGGCTCTCGAACTCCACATTGCGCTGAGACTGGAACTGCTGCTCACCGACACGCCGGATGTCGACGGTCCGGAGTAGCAAGCCACCGCTGACAGGACAGGGCCTTGAGACGCTCTAGTACTTGACCGGCTGCTTGGCACGGAATGCGGCAAGCCCTGTTGCAAGATCATCTCCGTCGACATGCATCGCGAAGCGTTCGAGCTCGGCCGCGATACGGGCCTGCCGATCCGGCGTGCGAGCCCGTTCGCCGGTGAGAAACTTGATGTGCCGGATCGCTTCCGGGCTGCACCGGCAGATATCGCGGGCAATCTCCATCGCCCGATCCATCAGCCGGTCGCGCGGAACGACTTCGTTGATCAGCCCCCAGTCCTTGAGCGTGTCCGCATCGACCAGGCCGGCAGTGTAGAAAAGCTGTGCGGCATGAGAGCGGGATATCCTCTCGCCCAGACGGACCGTGGCGCCGGCTGCGGGAACCACACCATAGCGCGTGTGACCGTCGCCGATCTTGATGCCTTCGGCCGCAACCAGGATATCGCAGCAAAGCAGCGTTTCCAGGCCACCTGCGACCGCGGTGCCATTGACCGCCCCTATCACCGGAACCGGCAGGTCTTCAAGCAGCTGCAGCACCCCCATGTTGTATCCGAGATAGTCGAGCAGCGTCTGCTTGCTGGCGTTCAGCGCCTGCTCGAACTCGACGAGATCCCCTCCCGCCGAGAAGGCCCGGCCCGCACCGCTCAGGATCAGCACGCGAAGCCCCGGCAGACTGGCGAGGTGAACGAGCCGGCTTTCCAGCGATTTCATCATCACCTGCGACATTGCATTGAGGCTGTCAGGCCGGTCGAGGGTGAGAACGGCAATGCCGTCCTTAAAGCTGAGCGTTACCGATTCCATCCTATTTGTCCTCTTTGGCAGACCGTATCATGTAGATCTGCGGCAGCGGCTTGAGCACCGCGTCGAGTTCCGCGGTCTGATCGGCGGCAGCACCGGTTACCACGACATCGACAACCGTATGCTTCTGGCTGTCCTGCCGCACGTCAACCGCCGCCGACGCCTCGGCTCCACAGATGCGCAGCGTCTCCAGCCGAACCTTCTCCTTGATCGCCAGGTCCCGCAACGCCGGCTTGAAAAGTTTTCCCACCGCCGTCACCGGCAGCGCATCGATCAGCATGACGCTTTTCGGGCGCGCCGGCGGTTCGTGGACATGGCTTTGCAGATGCTGCCTCAGGTCATCAAGATCCAGCTCGACACCCCGCGCGGCGACGACGAACAGTGCCGGCACCTCGCCGGCATACTGATCCGGCATGCCCACGGCGGCGCTGATCTCGACACCATCATACTGATTGGCCACATCCTCGATCGCCGCCGGATCGATGTTGTGACCACTGCGCACGATCAGGTCCTTTTCCCGCCCGGTCAGGAACAGCCGGGCATCATCCGAAAGATAGCCGACGTCGCCCGTGGTCAGCCAGCCATCGCTATCCAGCGTTCCCGCATTGTGGGCAGGATCGACATATCCGGGAAACACCTGCGGTCCGCGCACCTGAACCAGACCGCTCTCGCCCGGCGCACATACTTCGGGCATGGATGCTCCCAACCTGAGAATCCGCGTTTCCGAATAGGGTGCGCGAAACCCGACGCTGCCATCGACCGGCGTCCCGTGCCCGGGATTGAAGGCAATCGCCGCTGCCGTTTCGGTCATCCCGTAGGTCTCGTAGAGCCTGATCCCGGTTGTCGCGGTAAACTTGGTACTGACCGCCTTGGGGCAGACGGCGCCGCCGGTCACTGCCATTCGCACGGAAGAGACATCCGCGCCGGGCTTCCACGAATTGGTGATCGCCGCGACAGAGGTGGGCACACCGCCTACGACCGTCATCCGGTAATGCTCGACAATCTCCCAGTAACGCTCGACCACCCGCGGCATCCGCAAACCGTAAGCCGACGGCACCACGATGTGACCGCCGGCGGCCACTACCGAAAGCCCCACCGTCATGGTCCCGCCGACATGGAAGAACGGGAAGCCGTTGATCACCACGTCGTCTTCATTGTAGCCGAACACCTGGGCGAAGCCGAACGCCGCATGGATGTGGTTTGCATGCGTCAGCCGCACCAGTTTCGGCCGCCCGGTGGTGCCGCCGGTGTGAAACAGGGCACAGACCGCATCGCGATCCGTGGTCGGCGCAAAATCGAGCTTGTCCGCGCTCGCGCCGTCCATCGCCTCGTCGAGGCTGATGTAGCCCGGTTGCCGCTCGGTATTGTCGCCGATCACGATGACATGCCTGAGCGTCGGCACCGCCTCGAAGACCCCATCTGCCTTCGACCAGCACATCTCGTCGAGCTTTCGCGCCGGGATGACCAGGATCGTGGCTTCCTGCGCATTCAGCAGATCGAAGATCGCCTGCTGGCTGAGCAGGTAGTTGAGCGAACTGGCAACGCCGGCAACCTGGGCGCCCCACAGCAGGCTGGGCAGCACCGGAAGCGTCGGAGCCAGGAACGCCGCAACGCCGCGGCCATTGGCAAGCCCCAGCCGGCGGAACATGTTGGCCGCCCGGGTGATTTCCGACAGCAGTTGACGGTGCGAAAGCGACACCCCGATATCTTTCGGGTCTTCCGACCGCAACACCGTCAACGCCTTCCTGTCACCCACATGCGCGGCGGTGGCGCAAAACAGGTCGTACATGTTTTTCGCCGTCACCAGCTCGTCATAGGGACGGCTTTCAATGGCGATGATGTCCTTGATCGTCCGCACCCTGGCCACCGGCCGCGTTGTCTTGAGTTGCTGACCCATCAGTGCACCGCCGCATACATGATTGTGTGTTCGTCGGCCTTGTGCCCGGCGAACTCCTCGACCACCCGCCCCTGCCGGCAGACCAGGATACGATCCGACAGATGCAGGATTTCCGGCAGATAGGACGAGATCACCATGACCGCGATGCCTTCGTCGGCCAGCCGGTTGATCAGCTGGTGGATCTCGGCAATCGCACCGACATCAACGCCGCGGGTCGGCTCATCGAAGATCACCAGCTTGGGCTTCTGCACGAGCGCCTTGGCCACCACCACCTTCTGCTGGTTTCCGCCCGACAGCTCGATCACCCGCGCGTCGCCGTTGATCGCCTTGACGTTGAACAGATCGGTCCACTGTTTGGCGATCGACTTCATTTCCTTCATGCTGATCACCGGCGACCTTGTCTGCCCGCCGGCGACGGCGGCGAGATAGATGTTCTCGGAGATCGACATGGTCTCGAAGAATCCCTCGATCTTCCGGTCTTCGGTGACATAGATGATGCCGTCGAGAACCGCCGGTCGCGGCACCCGGTAGCGCACCGGTCGGCCGTACAGGCGCACCTGGCCTCCGTGGAAGGTATCGCGCTTCAGCACCCCTGCGACCACCTTGGCGGCCTCGGTCCGGCCCGAGCCGATCAACCCGAAAACCCCGGTGATCTGTCCGGCGAACACCGAAAACGACGTATTGCGGACCACCTTGGCCATCGACAGGTTCTGAACGCTCAGCACCTTTTCGCGCGCCCGCCGCACCTTGCGGTCCCGGCCCGAACCGTAGAGCTCGTCGGACAGCGAACGCCCGACCATCGCCTGAACGATCTTTTCCCGGTTGAAACTGGATGTCTCGTCGGTCACCACGTGTTGCCCGTCCCGCATCACGGTTATCCGGTCGGAGATCTGCAGTGCTTCTTCGAGCGCATGCGAAATGAAGATGATCGAGACGCCGCGCTCGCGCAGGCGGTCGACCAGCGAAAAGAACTGGTGCTTCTCTTCCGGCGTCAGCGTCGCCGTCGGCTCGTCGAAGATGATCACCTGCGCGTTGTGGTGTACCGCCCGGGCGATTTCGACCATCTGCTTCTGCCCGGCCCCGAGGCTCGAAACCAGCGCCGTCGGATCGACATGAAAGTTCAGCGACTGCAGGAATTGCTGTCCGGCAATGTAGATACCCCGAAGACGGTGAAAGTGCTTGTCGTCGGCAAGATAGAGGTTCTGCGCCACCGTCAGCGACGGCACCAGGCTGGTTTCCTGATAAACCATCGCGATCCCCCGCTGCAGCGCTTCCAGCGGAGATCTGAGGTCCACCTTCTGCCCGTCCACCCAGATTTCACCGGCCGTCGGCTCGACGACTCCGGCCAGCATCTTGGTCAGCGTCGACTTGCCTGCGCCATTTTCACCGAGCAGCGCATGCACCTCGCCCCGCTCGAGCGTGAAGCTGACATCCTTGACCGCCGGCACGCCGCGGTATTCCTTTGTGCCATTCCTGAGTTCCAGTATCGGCGTCATTCCCCGTCTCCGATCTCGTCAAGGCCAATCGACACCACCACACCATCGCCCCGTGCCGCGGCGAACACGCGGCCCTGGTGCTCGACCGCACCGGTGACCCCATGCGTGGCGCCATCGGCGCGGCTGTGAAGGCTGAAGTGTGGCTGGAAGTCAGCATCGAGCTTGACCAGCAACCCCGCCGACATGGTCGGCGACCACGGCTTGAGCAGCCCCAGCTGCTTGACGCTGCCGCCCTGCATCGCCTCGTAAAAACTGCGCCCGGAACGCAATTTCGGCGCGATCCAGAAATCCTGCGGCACTTCGGCAATCATGCGCCGCCGATAGGCCGGCTCGCGCAGCACGAATTCGACAAGTTGACTGCGCGGCGCGAAGGCCGCCAGCCAGAACCCGTCCTCAGCAGCGGTCAGCCTTCCCGGATAACCGGGCAGTTCGGCGTAAAGCACCTCTTGCTCCCCAATACCCGAAGTACTGATGCTGACCAGACGATGCTTCCAGGCTTCCGAACAAACCAACCTGTCACCGACGACAGCGATCCCTGTCGGATAGGCGAGACCTCCGGCAATCCGCGTCACCGTGCCGGTTTCAAGATCAAGCCGCCAGATACTGCCCGATGCATTGCGCTGCAGCAGATCGAGCTGCCAATTGTCCGGACCATGGCTGGCCGAGCCATTGGTAATGAACAGCGTACTGCCTGATGCGGTCATCGCCGTGATGCAGCGCATATCCGGCGATGCCACATAGCGGCGCCCGTCGAATGTGCCGCCATCAATGACGATCTCGCCGGATAGCAGCGCTACGGCAAGTCCATCACCGCCGACTGAAGCGATGCATGCAATCTCGGCCTCATAGTCCTTCCGCTTGTTCCAGTCTTTCCCGTTCTTCAGGGTGTAGACGGTACTCCCGGCAGAGGCCACCAGCTCACCGGAGACCTCGGCCAGGCAGTCGACATCTGCCAGCGCAAAGCGCTGGTCCGCCTCATCCAGCATCCGGTTGGGGCAGAGCGCCCCATCGAGCGGCGGCACGGTCACGGCCGCCTCGCCCCGCCCGAGCAGATTGTCCCAGATACGGATCAGCCCGCCGATCATGATTGCCTCCAGTACGAACCCTGGCCAGTCCATTCAGGATCGGCCCCGTCCAGCTTGAGCTTGCCGATCCGGTTGTTGGAAATTCCGCCGATATACAAATGCCCCTTGTGCTCACGCATCGAGGTGATCGAGGGATGGTTGACCCCGGCCTTGTCCCAGAGCGTTTCCAGCACCGTGCCGTTCTCATCAAAGCGGATGATGCAGCCGGTATTGATACCGGGATAAAGCCATTCATCCGGGGCGATGCGCTGGGCCATGCGCTTGCGAAACCCGGGCATGCGCAATGCCAGATCGAGTGAGGGCGTCCGCATGCCGACCATGGCCAGCCAATAGGTGCCATCCGAGGCCCGGTTGATATTGTCGGGGAACCCCGGCAGGTCCGGTATGACCTGCTCAACCTGCCCGGCCTTCGGGCCATCGAAATAATAGCGGCTTACCCGGCAGCCCCAGGTTTCGGCAAACAGGAAGGATTGCCCGTCATGGGTGATGCAGATGCCGTTGGGGAATACGAGGTCGCGCAACAGGGTCCGCGTCTCGCCGCTAGTGGGATCAAAACAGATGATCCGCCCATTGCCGCGCGATTCAAGACAGTCCACCGGCCAGTCATGCATCTCGTAACGAACCGTGGCCTCGCTGAAAAACACCCGCCCGTCCGGCGCGATATCGAGATCGTCTGCCAGCCGCAGCCGGGAATCATCGATCACCGACAACCAGTACCGGTTGGTCTCGTCGGTCAGCTTGGTGATGGTGCGGTCCTTGTCGATGCTGTAAAGCCCCATGCCGCCGACACAGCAGACGAGATTGCCATCCTTTGAAAACGCCATGCCCAGCGGACGCCCGCCGATATGGGCATAGACTTCCTGCTTTTTGTAATCGGGAGCGAAGAACCGGATAATGTCGCCGGTCCTGTTGCCGGTATAAATGTGGTCATCCGTATCAAGGATCACATCTTCCGGACCATCAACGGCGCCCAACCCGATCAGTTCGACACCGTGCAGCCGGTCATTGAGCGCATAGGGCGATCCCGCTTCGGTCGAGGGCACCGGCGGCAAGTCCGCCAGCGTCGGCGATACATAGACTTTCGACAACAGCTTGTGGCGGTTCTTGACCCAGCGGACATCGATGGCCACCGCCATCAGCAGAACGAAACCGAGCAGCAGCGAGTTGGCGCCGCTGGTGACACCGAGCCGCACCAGGCCGTTGATCATCAGCATCACGGTGATCGAGCCGATGATCGCCTTGGCGGCAGATCCGCGCCCGCCGCCGAGACTGTTGCCGCCCAGAACCGCGGCAGTCAGCGCCGCGACCTCGAGCCCGATGCCGGTATCGGCCCCGGCGCCGCCCAGCCGCGAGGCAAACAGAAATCCCGCAAGCGCGCTCAACGTCCCCGACACCACATAGGTCATGCAGATCGTGCGGCGCACCTTGATGCCGACATTGTGCGCGGACCGGCGCGAGCCCCCGGTCGCCAGAACATGCCAGCCGACGCGTGTCCGGCTCAGCACCACATGCAGCGCCACGGCGAGAATGGTGGCGACAATGACGCTGAACGGCAGCCCGAGCACATAGCCCTCGCCGAAATAGTACCAGGCATCGGAATCGATGAAGGAACCGGCAATCCTGACCGAATACTTCATCAGCAGCATGTCGACGACGGCGCGGACAATGATCAGCGTCACCAGCGTGGTCAAGAACGCCCGCAGCCTGAGATAACCGACCAGTAGCCCGTTCACCAGGCCGACCGCGGCGCCGCAGGCCAGCGTCCCCAGCACCACCAGCGGCACCGGCAATTCGCCCACGCCGATCAGCGCAAGCGCGACGATATTGCCAAGCGCGAAGGTCGAGCCGACGCTCAGGTCGATGCCGCCGGCAACCATGACAATCATCAAGGCCAGAACCAGCAGGCTGAACTCGCCCCACTGCCGGGTGAAGTTGCCGATGCTCGCGGCAGAAAAGAAATCCGGAATGAGCGACCCGAAGACGGCAATGACCGCCAGCAGGATGATGAGCGGGATGGCGTTGTCGATCCAGCGCTTGGTGAGAATTTCACCCAGCAAATGGTCGGGCACGGCTCGATAACGCCAGCGCACGATCGCGTCTAACAGGGGCATACGGTTAGCTCCGGTATGGGATTGCCGTCAGCACGGGCCGCCTTGGGGCGGCCCGTGGTCTCAAAGCGTCAAAAGGATCTAGTTGAGGCTCCAGCAGGACGATGCCTTCATCGTGTCCTTGGTCAGCGACGTCAGCGGCGAGAACAGCGTTGTCTTCATCGAACCCGGCGTCGTGCCGAGCTGCAAGAGCTGAACAATCATGTTGGAGATGTCGCGGGCCTGGCCCGGAACATCCCAGCTGATCACCTCGGAGTAGGTGCCATTTGCAAGACCGGAACAGGCAGCTTCATTGCCGCCGCCCTGCGTCAGCAGATAGACGTCCTTGCCAGACTCCTGGATTGCCGCACCGGTTCCAACGTCCATCACGTCCCAGAAGCCGGCAAAGGCGCACAGGTCCGGATGCTGCTGCAGCACGGTCGCCGCGATGTTTCTCGCCTTGGTGGCATCCCAGTCGGCGGCCTGGTTGGAGACCACCTGCATGTCCGGGTTCTCAGCCATCACATTGTTGATGCCCTTCATCTGATAGGCGCTGGCCGCAGCGGTCAGAATACCCTGGACGATGGCCACCTTGCCGTTTCCACCATTCTTGGGAGAGCACTTTTCGACCAGCCTGTTGGCGACCTTCTCGCCCATGCCGACATAGTCCACACCGACAAAGGCGTCGGAGGTGTAGCTGGAGCGCATGTTCACCTGCACCACATGGATGCCGGCGTCCTCGGCCTTCTTGAGCAGCCGCGCATAGGACTGCACGTCGGGGTTATGAACGACGATGACGTCGGGCTTTTCCGAGATCAGCGAGGTGATCGCCTGCGCCCCGGCATCGGTACTCCAGTTCGGATCACGGATCTCGAACTTGATGCCGAGTGGCTCCAGCGCGCCGCGCAGCCCGGCGGCCCAGCCTTCGGTCAGATCGAAGCCCATGGCCTGCGGAACGAAGGCAACGGACTTGCCCTCAAGCGATTCATAGATTGGCCCGCGGGTTGGATCATCGATCCCCTCCTGCGCCAGTGCTGCGCCTCCAGACAGCGCGATGGCCGATGCGCATACCAGTGTCTTGATAAGTTTCATGTGTTTCTCCTCCCATTGAGAACAGCTTCAGATATCCCCCTGCTGAGCGGTCTGCTCATCCCGGGGATTGAGGATCGTGTCGATCACGATTGCCAAAAGTAGAATGACGCCCTTGATGACGTTCTGGACGGTGTACTGGATGTTCATGATCGTCATGCCGTTGAGCAGAATGCCGATCAGCAGCGTGCCGACGATGACGTTGCGGATGCCGCCGCGCCCGCCCGACAGGCCGATGCCGCCAAGCACGACAACCAGGATCACGTCATAAACATAGGTCGACGTGGCGACGCGCGTGTTCATGCTGGCCACCGAGGCGGCAGTGACGATCCCGGCCACGAAGCCGATCAGCGCCGACAGCGCATATTGCAGCACGATGATCGGACGCGCCGGGACACCGGTGATGCGGGCGACCTCGTAATTGTCGCCGACAGCGCGCAGGTAACGCCCCGACTTGGTGTAGCGCAGGAACAGATAGCCGAGGAAACAGACCGCGGCGAACAGGAAGATCGGCACTGGAACGCCGAACATCGACCCCTGCCCCAGCCACAAGAGATAGCGGGCATCGTCGGGCAAATAGACAACGGTCAAGTCGTAGAGAAAATACTGGCCGAAACCGAAAATCAGCGTGCCCATCGCAAGCGTCGCGAAAATCGCCGGAATTTCGACATAGGCGATCAGGGTGCCGGTGATCATTCCGCCGATGAGGCTGAAACCAAGTCCGAAGGCCACCGCCTGTGGCAACGGCATGCCACCCGCCGCAAGCTGCAGGGCCCAGGCGACAGACACCGCCATCAGCGACACCAGCGACAAATCAATGCCGCGACCGATCACCACCAGGCCCATCGCGACCCCGAGAATACCTAGGATCGAGACGCTTCGAACAAGGTTGAGGAGGTTGCTTGAGGTGAGGAATCCTGGCAGCGAGATCGCGAAAACTGCGCAAAGAATGACCGCCAGTCCAAAGACGATTTGCTCCTGGGTCAGTCGCCCAAAGATAGTCATGCCGGTCTCCCCTCCCAACATTGGCCGTCACGACATGAAGGCCACATCGGCGAACCATACAGAGGCCGGTGGAGGGCTACTTTTCTGGCAATGCAGACTTCTTGCTTGAGAGTGCAAACGGCGCAGCCGATTGGGCGATGGCGGGACACTCATCTATTTGATATAAAAACTCACGCGCATGTGAGGATTGCCGGGTTTGAGGAGGCCCGTCGATCGCAAAACCACAGCGCGCGCGACCCATGAAGGGAGGACATCATGGAGTACATTTTCAATACCGACGATTATGAGCCGGCAAAGCGCTTCACCGCCTGGCGCGAAGCCATTTGCGATTTCTACGTGCCCGTCGACGTTCAGGCCACGCGTCCGGAAAACTACAAGGGTTTCATCCGCGAAGCCCAGTTCGGCGACCTGAGCCTGACCGACATCCTGGTGTCGGAACAGCGTATCAAGCGCAACGCCGGGCACATCTCGCGTCTCGACAAGGACTGCTATTACGTCCAGATGCTGCACCATGGCGGCATCAATGTCATCCAGAGGGGCGAGGAGTTCATCTCCAATCCGGCTCGCAGCGCCCTGTTCTGCGCCACCGAGCAATACGAACTTCAATGCATCGGCGATGTCCGCTCATTCTACCTCGAGATCCCGCGCGACGATTTTGCCCGGCGTTTCCCCAAGGACCACGTGCCGATTTCGCTGCCAATCAACTCGACCCAGGGCCTTGGCCGCATCACCACCGAATTCTGTGCAATGCTCGCCACCGAGGCCTCGAAGCTCGACAAGCAGGTGCGGGCGGATCTTGGCGGCCAGTTGATGGACATGCTGGCCCTGACGGTGCTTTCGAGCGGCGGCGACATGCCGGAATCGGAAGGCTCGGTGCAAAATGCCCGGCTCCGCTCGGCCCAGAGCTGGATCGAAGCCCACATCAGCGATCCGGATCTCTCGCTCGAGAAGATCGCCCACGCCAACAACATGTCGCTGCGCTATCTGCACCTGCTGTTCAGGCAGTGCGACATGTCGGTGTCGGAATGGCTGTGGAACCGTCGGCTTCAGCTTTGTTACGACCAGATCGCCAAGGGCGATGGCCGCTCGATCACCTCGATCGCCTTCAATCACGGCTTCAACAGCTCGGCCCATTTCAGCACCGCCTTCCGGCGCAAATACGGCTTCTCCCCCCGTGAGATCGCCCGCATGCGCCACTGACAGGCTTGGCGGACGCCTTCCCCATCAGGTGCGCTATTTTCGCTTGAACAGGCCGTGACAGTCGCCAATCCGGTTGGACAGGCCGGCAAGCCAGTTTTTGGCAGACGCATCCTTGGGCAGGTAAGCGTCCAGAAAGGCCAGCGTCAGCTGCTCGACGGCGTCCTTCTGGGCCGGGACCGGTGACTGGTCCGGTCTTGCGATCCCGCCGAGATAATGATCGGCGTCGGTCAGCAGAGCGAGATACTTGTCACCCTGCGGCGCAAATTCATAGGGCTCGACTTTCCAGTGCCAGTCCTGGCCCTTGGCGCCGCCATCACGCGTGCCGGTCACGTTGAGCATCGGGCCGCTGATCCCGTCCCACGATCCTTCCCGCAGGCCCTGCTGGTCACGCCCCTGTGCGCTGAGCAGGATCGCGGCTGCGAAGCGGTCGTCCCTGAAATTTCGTGGCCCTTCGCCGGGAATATCGATCCAGGCGCCGGCGAACAATTGCGACGTGTAGGCGCCGAAGGAATGGCCGGCGATGGCAACGGGAACGGCGTCAAGCGACCGCTTGCAGGTCGCTTCGAGAACCTGGTCGAGCCTGTCCATCACCTGCCTTACAATCCGGATCCGTTCGAACCAGTACCAGGGCTCGTGCAATATCTCGAACATGCGCGCCCGGACCTTCGGATCCGCACCCCAGCCATTAAGGTCACCGGCCGGATCGAGGCCGAGATGTGGTTCGGATGCGGCAACCGCCCCGATCCAGTCAGGGAAGGTCGGATGGATCACCAGATAGCCATGCGCCGCCCAGTATTCGGAAAGCCCGGCATAGTCGTGGCCGCTGGCGCTCAACCCATGGCAGAAGACGACCACGCCCTTCGGGAGACGCTCTTCGGGCCAGCGACAGACCAGCGGCAGCACCATGCGATCGCTCATGCCAGCCGGCACGATGTCGGTGCGGACCGCGACGGTGTAGCGGCCGGGAACCGATGTTTGCGGAACGAAGGTCATGGCGCGGCGTGCTCCTTGAACCGGGCTCCTTCGCTCGCCGTTCCTGCATCCGTGGCATGTAGGAAACAACTCGCCATGCCGCCGCCGTCGACTGTGTAAGCCGGCGGCATCTCGGTCTGGCAGCGCGCCATCACCAAAGGACACCGGTTCCTGTAGGGACAGCCGGTCGCCGAAACCCGCGGCGCTTCCAGAACGGCAGCAGACTTTCGCGCCGCGCGCCTTTGCCGTTGCGCCGCCGGGTCGAGCAGCGGCACGGCATCGAGAAGCGCCTTGGTATAGGGATGCGCCGGCGCCTTGTAGACCCGGTCGGACGGCCCCTCCTCGACGATATGCCCCAGATACATCACCGCGATCCGGTCAGAAATATGGTGCACCAGCGCCAGGTCATGGGCGATCATCAGATAGGCGATTCCGAACTCGGCACGACGTTCGTAGAGCAGGTTGATGATCTGGTTCTGGGTCGATACGTCCAGCGCGCTGACAGGCTCGTCAAGCACGATCAGCTTCGGTTCCAGCGCCAGCGCCGAAGCAATCGCGATCCGTTGCCGCTGGCCGCCGGAGAACTGGTGCGGATGGCGGCCGAGATGCTCCTCGGAGAGCGAAACCAGCTTCAGCAGCTCAACGGCGCGGGCGCGCCGCTCCGCCCGGTTCATGCCGGTGTGGACCCGCAGCGGCTCGGTGACGATGTCCTCGACCGTCATCGACGGGTTGAGCGAGGAAAACGGGTCCTGGAACACCGCCTGGATCTGGCTGCGCACCGCAGGGGGATAGCGCGTCTTCACCGAGGTCAGTTCGGTGTCATCGAACCGGATCGAACCGCTCGAGGCGGGAACCAGGCCAAGCACGGTGTTGGCAATGGACGACTTTCCGGAGCCGGATTCGCCGACAAGGCCGAGCGTCTCGCCGGCGCGGATCGACAGGTTCGCGCCCTTGACCGCATGGAAAGGCTTGCCGCCGAGGCCCAGCAGCGAGCGCCCCCAATAGGTAACCTCAAGGTCGGTGATCTTAAGCAGTGGCTTGTCTGTCACGATACCGCCTCCATGTCGAATTCGCCGGCACGCACGCAGCGGACCTGCCGCCCGGTTCCGACCAGCGGAATGCGCGCATCGCAGGCCGCACTCTTGAAATCACAGCGATTGGAGAACCGGCACCCCAAAGGCCAGGTGCCGGGTCTCGGGACATTTCCGCGAATGGTCGGCAGCGGCGGATTGCGGTCGGAGGCATGCGGCATGGCGCTCAGCAAGCCGCGCGTATAGGGATGCCGCGGATCGGCGAAGAGCGGGTCGACATCGGCCATCTCCACCAACTCGCCGGCATACATGACGCCGATGCGGTCGCAGATATCGGCGGCGACGGCGAGGTCGTGCGTGACGAACAGGATCGCCATGCCGAACTCGTCCTGCAGGTCTCGGAAAAGATCGAGGATTTCCTGCTGCACGGTGACGTCGAGCGCGGTGGTCGGCTCATCGGCGATCAGCAGCGACGGATTGCAGCTCAGCGCCCGGGCAATCGCGATGCGCTGGGCCATGCCCCCGGAAAGCTCGTGCGGATAGGCCCGCGCGCGTTCCTCGGGCCGCGGGATACCGACCCGGTCGATGAGCTCGACTGCGTGGTTCCAGGCCTGTTTTTGTGTCAGCCCCTGCTTGCTGCGCAACACCTCGACGATCTGGCTGCCGACAGTGAAGGCGGGATTAAGACTGGTGGTCGGGTCCTGGAACACCATCGCCACCTCGTTGCCGCGGACCTGTTCGATCTGCTTGCGCGGGAGCGTCCGCAAATCCCTGCCGTTGAGCAGAATTGAGCCGTGGGTGGTGCGGGCACCGGCGCCCAGCAACCCCAGGATCGAAAGCCCCGTCAGGGTCTTGCCGCTGCCCGATTCGCCAACCAGTCCGAGCGTCTCGCCCTTGGCGATGCTGAGCGACAGGTCGGTGATGACCGGAATTTCGCCGCCGTCGCGCGCTGACACCATCACCTGGAGGCTTTCGACCCACAGGATCTCGTCCGCCGGGCGCGGCGATGACGTCAACCCTGCCTCGGAGGAGGGGGACGCCGCTGCCTCAAAGCGCACGGCGGGCGTCTCCGGCCTGACCCCGACCGCGATGCCCCGGCCGATTGAATCGCGCAACACGTCGCCCAGCAGATTGACCGACAGCACAGTCAGGATGATGGCGATGCCCGGCGGCACCGACAGGAACCAGTTGAAATCCATGAACGCGGCGGCAGTGTTCAGCATCGTCCCCCAGCTCGCCTGTGGTGGCTGGACGCCGAGACCGATGAAGCTCAGCCCGGCTTCGGCAAGCAGCACCGCGCCGACCGTCAACGTCACCTGGACGATCAGCGGTGGTGCGATGTTGGGCAGGATGTGGCGCAGCAGGATGCGATTGTCTGAGGCGCCGACCACGCGCGCCGAGCGGACATAGACTTCCTCGCGCTCGGCCAGCACCACGCCGCGCGCCAGCCGCAGAAACGAGGTGGAAAACAGGATGCCGAGTGCGATCATCGCCCGGTGCAGCCCGGCGCCGAGAATGGCGATGATGACGATCGCCACCATGATGCCGGGGATCGAGACCACCGCCTCGACGATCCGCATCACGATCCAGTCCCACAGCCCCCCGCGATAGCCGATGAACAGACCGATCGGCACCCCCAGAAGCACGGCGATCGAGGTTGCTTCGGCAGCGGCGATGGCGGCGATGCGGCAGCCATAGATCAACCGACTGAGCACGTCGCGCCCGAGATCGTCGGTGCCCAGCCAGTGGGCAGTCGACGGCCATTGCAGGGCTTCCATCAGGCTCTGCCGCAACGGATCGTAGGGTGCGATCCAGTCGGCGAAGACGGCGAGGAAGGCAAGCATAAGCAGCACGGACGCAGCAATGCCGGTAATGATCTGCGCTCCGCTCAGTCGCCAGCGGGCACGGCGCGGCATCGCCGGAGACAGGGTGTCGGGTTCGATGCTCACGAAGGTCTCGCTTTTGGATTGAGCAGGCCATAGATGACGTCGGTGGCGAGCTGGACGGTGACGACAAGCCCGACCATCACCAGAACGAGACCCTGCAACATCGGGATATCCTGCTGACGCACCGCGGCGATGGCGAGCGTGCCAAGGCCGTTGATCGCGAACACCTGCTCAACGATCAGCGCGCCACCGAGCAGAACGGTAATCTGGAAGGACAGCACGGCCACCACCGGCACCATGGCGTTGGTCAGTGCGTGTCTGAAAATGACGCGCCGGGCCGAAAGCCCCTGCGCACGCGCGGCGCGGATGTAGTCCTGCTGCAAAACGCCCACCATCGCCGAGCGAACCTGGCGCGCGATCGCCGCACTCGACGATGTTCCAAGCGCCAGCGACGGCAGGATGACGCTTCGCAGCCACTCCGATGGAGATTCGGTCAGCGGCGTGAACCCCGTCGCGGGAAACCAGCGCAGATTGACCGCGAAGGTGGCGACCAGGATCAGGCCGAACCAGAAATTCGGGACGGCCTGCCCGAAAGTGGCGCCGATGGTTGCGAAGCGGTCGACCCAGGACCGCGGCCGCAGCGCCGCCGCAACTCCTGCGGCGACACCGATGACGATGGCGATCAGCGCCGAGATTGCCGTCAGTGACAGGGTGACGGGAAGCCGCTGCATGACGGCCCCCATCACGCTGACGCTGTTGAAGAACGAGGTTCCGAGGTCCCCCTGCACCGCCCGCCCCAGCCACTGCAGGTAGCGAAGGTGGACGGGCTGGTTGAGGCCGAGTCGCTCACGCACCATCTCGTATTGATCCTGCGTGCCGGTGTCGCCGATGATCAGGTCGACCGGATCGCTCGGCAGCAGCGACGTAAACGAGAACGTCAGCACCGAGACGATGAACAGCAGGGGGACCAGCGCGAGAAGCCGCTGAACGATAAGCTTCAACATGGGGACCTGCTAATCAGTCGTTCGCTTTGAGGCCGCGGAGATTGATCGAATCCTCGCCGTAACGGTACACCACCGTCGGGTTGGTGTCGGTCTTTTCACTCGCACCGATGAGGATGGGAGAATTGGCTACGAAAATCAGGAATGCCTCCTCTGCCAGTTTCGCCGCCAGTTTCCTGTATATCGGCCCGCGGACTTCGGTGTCGACCGATTCCAGACCGGCTTCGGCCAGGGACAACAATTCATCGCTCGGCTTGGTCTTGAACGGGTTGTAGGCGGCATCCTCGTAGATGTAGCGCAGCGACAGGAACTTCGGATCGGTGTTGGTGTTCCAGACCAGGTTGGTTGCGGGGAAATCCGTCGTCCGGCTGCGGCGAGCCAGGGTCCCCGGCTCCACCGGCGCGATGTTCATGGTGATGTTGATTTCCTTGAAGAACCCGGCCAGCGCTTCAAGCCGTGACTGGTAGATCGGGATACTCGGCATGTCGAAGCTGAAACCGTCCGGGAAAGCCGATTTGGCCATGAAGTCCTTGGCCTTGTCGACGTCGTAGGCATAGACGCCCTCGAGATCCGGATTATAGGCCCAGTTGCCCTTGGCATATGGCTGGTAGGAATCGTCCGCCAGGCCGAACAGCACGGCCTGCCCGAACGCCGCGCGGTCGATGGAGTGGGCCATCGCCAGACGTACGTTCCGGTCGGCGAACGCCGGCACGACGGTGCCGTCACGATCGGAGATGATGACGTGGTAATTGAGCCCGCCGGTGTTGCGGACAAGCTTCAGGCCGGCGGTCCGCTCGATGATCGCCGACTGCGGATTGGCGAGCCAGTTGCCGGCGTCGATCTGTCCGGTCTTGAGCGCGTTCAGGCGCGCGGTGTCGTCCGGGATTTCCCACACCTCGTAACGGGCGAGCCCGATCATGTCCTTGTCCCAATAGGTCGGGTTCGGCGTGTAGACCTGAACCTCTCCCTCACGCGAGTCTTCCTTGGAGTGGACATAGGGACCGGTGCCGATCGGATTGCGGTCGATCGTCGGATCCGCCATCGCAGCCGGAGCAAGCATCATGCCGCCTGTGAAGCACAGGCTGTCGATGATCGCCGGGTCGGGTTCGGTGAGCTTGATCCGGAAGGTGTAGTCATCGAGCGCTTCGGCGCTTTCGACCGTCTTGAGGCCTTCGATGATGCCAAGCTTGACGCCACGGTTGATGTTGGCCGATGCGACCTCGGCATTCAAGGCTTCGCCATTGGAGAAGGTGACATCCTCCCGAAGCTTGATCGTCACGTTCAGCCCGTCGATCTCGTAGCCGGATGCCAGCAATGGCACCGCCTTGCCGTCGGGTGCCTTTTCAAACAGCGACTCGTAGACGGGCCGCAGGTAGGGGACGCCGCTGCCGCTCTGCTGCTGCGGGTCCATGGTGATGAGCTTGACCTGCTCGGCATACTTGAACGTGCCCGCCGGCTCCGCGCTTGCCGCCGAGCCAAGGCCCAGCGCAACGCCAAGCACGATCGAAACAACTGAATTTCTTATCAACGTTTTCATGTGTACTCCTCCCTAGTTTTTCCCAGTACCAACGCCGTCCTGCAACCGGCTATTTCACCTGCTGAGGACGGCTCGATGACAAATCCGCTCCCGACGTGCAGCCGTCGGTGTGCTCTCCCAACTTCGGCGCAGACGGCAGTGATGGCGGCTTCTGGCCGGATCGGCGAAACGCCGGTCCCAGCGCCACCGGGTCTCCCTCGATGCCGATGCCCGGCGTCTGCGGATAAAGCTCGGAAAGATATTCGCCGAGATCGCGGACCCGCGAGGCGGGCACGCCCGCCTTGTTCAGGGCAATCTCCAGCGCGTCGGCGGAAACAGTCGCGAAGGCCGCAGCCAATTCTGCGCGCAATTCGTCGGTCGCCACGTTGGCCAGGAAGGCGCCGCTCGACAGGCCGGCCGGCAGGTACGGCGGCGCCGCCAGTTCCGGGCGGCCGAGCAAGCGGCATAATGTGGCGAACTGGCCCATGGTGTTTGCAGCGACCGAGATGTGGCCATCGGATGTCGCGAAGGTTTCCGCCCCGGGGCTGCCGACGAAACCGCGGTTTCCCACACGTTCGGGAGCCTGGCCGGTCGAAAGCGTGGTGGCGGCCGGTCCGGACATCAGCGCCAGTGCGCAATCGACCATCGAGACGTCCAGGGTGATGGGTGAGGTATCTCCACGAAGCCGGCAGATGATCGCCGCCAGGATCGCTTCGGCCGCCGAAATTCCGGTGGCGATGTCGATCACCGGGAACCCCACCTTGATCGGCGGCTCGCTGAGGCTGCCCTGCAGTGCCATCATTCCGGTTGCTGCCTGGATGACGTGATCATAGGCCCCCCGGGTGCTGTTGGGACCGCCCTGCCCCCAGCCCGAAATCGAGCAATAGACCACGTCGGGACGCACGGCGCGGATGTCTTCGGGAGCCAACCCGAGCTTGCGCGCCACACCGGGCCTGAAGTTTTCAACGAACACGTCGCAGTCTGCGGCGATCCTGAGAAGCGCTGCGCGGCCTGCCTCTGTCGCCAGATCAAGCACCACGGATTTCTTGCCGGCATTAAGCGCGCGAAAGCCCGGTGTCAGGCCACCCAGGGCGGGCTGCATGTCCAGCGCCCGCATCGGATCGCCACCGCCAGGCCGCTCGATCTTGATCACCTCGGCGCCCATGCAGCGCAGGTGATGGGTGGCGCAGGGGCCAGCCAGCACATGTGTCAGGTCGAGTACCCGATATCCCTCGAGCGGTTGCATGCAGTTCTCCCGTTCTCGACGCCGGGGGCGTGACGCAGCAATTGCGTCAAGATTCCGCCGGCACGAGGCCCCTCCCAGAGCCGCCGGACCGGACCATAGAACTGGATGTGATATTACCGGTAGTTATATTTACTAAGGTCTGTGTTACAGTTTTCTGAAACCTGAACAGGAAACATGCGATGGACCTGAGACAGATCCGCTATTTCGTCGCCGCTTGCGAAGAGGGCTCGCTCAGCGCTGCGGCCCTGCGGCTCAACTGCACGGCATCGGGGATAAGTCAGCAGATGAGTGCGCTGGAAGCACGGCTGGGCGCTGCATTGCTCGAGCGCACCCGGCGCGGGGTCAATCCCACCGCCGCCGGCTGGCGGTTTTATGCCCGCTGCCTGGCCATCCTCAAGGCCGTCTCCGAGGCCGAGACAGAACTCGAGGATTTCTCCGCCGGGTTGAGCGGCACCGTTTCGGCCGGCTTCGCGCCGGGACTGGCAAAGGCGGTGTTGCCGCAGACGCTGGCCCGCTACACGCGTGAATTCCCGAAGATCGACATCGAGATTTCCAGCGGCACGGCGGATGCCCTTGTCGCGGAAACCTCGCGTGGCGACCTCGACTTCTATGTCGGACAGTTCGCCAAGCCCCAGGTCGGGCTCGCAGCCACGCCGATCGGACGGTTTCCCGTGGCGCTGATCTCCGGGTCGCGGCGCGGCTTCATGCCGATGGAACCGGTGCGCCTGCATGAGGTAACGCCGCTGAAACTTTCCATCCCTTCGGCCACCCACAGTTTGCGGCCGCGCATCGAGAGCGCCATCCGCAACGGTGAAATCGCCGTCGAACGCACCATCTCGATAGCCAGCCTTTCGGCCGGACTGGAGTTCGTGGCGCAAACCGACTGGTCGTCGATCCTGCCTTACTGGATCTGTCTCAAGGAGTTGAGCAACGACCGCGTCACCGTCAACCCGATTGTCGAACCGCAACTGAGCGTGGAGCTTGCCATCATCCATCTGGTCCGGCGCCCGTTGGCCCGGCCCGCCCAGCTGCTCTACGAATATTTCTGTCAGGAACTGCAGCGCAGCGAGAGCGAGTGGCAGCGCATGCTTCGATAGCTATAAGCCTGACTGAAAGAAGGCTTTACAAGAAATTAGTATTCTTGATTGCTGCCCGTAGGTGCTCTCCAGTCAGCCCCGTTGCCTGCAGTGCCAGGCAGGCAAGCGCGGCGGCACCGAGAGGCAAGAGGAGCGGTTTGCCGACACAATGCCACAGGTGCATCGATGCTGTGGAAATCATCGATGAGAACATGCTAGCCTGAGACCATGATCCGGGAACCAAATCCTTGCCTGTTTGACGGGGCCGCAGCCTGATGGCTTCACACCACAATCTGTACCTGGTTGCGCTGTCTGTCCTGGTCGCCATCCAGGCCAGTTATGTCGGCTTGAATCTCGCGCTCCGCATCTCCGGGGCGTTCGCGCTTGATCGGAGGCTGTTGATCGCCGCCTCGTCGATCACCCTGGCTGTCGGCATCTGGGGCATGCATTTCATCGGCATGCTGTCGATGGGGATGGCGTCGGAGGTCGACTACCTGGTGCTGCCGACCCTGCTGTCTTTCCTGGTTTGCGTGCTGGTCACCGGCATCGCCATCTACCTGGCCAGCCTGCGCTCCCGGCACCTGCTCACGATCGCGGCGGGCGTGATGGGTCTGGGCATCACGACGATGCATTACGTCGGCATGATCGCGCTCAATTCCAGTGCCCGGATGATCTATGACCCGGCCTACGTGATTGTCAGTTTCGTGATCGCCGTGACGGCCTCGGGCCTGGCGCTCTGGCTGGCGTTCCTGGCCGAACGGCGCCCGCCGCTTTTCCTCTGTGCCGTGTTCCTCGGCTGCGCGGTGTCGGGAATGCACTACACGGCGATGGAAGGCACGAGTTTCGATTTTTCGCTTGCCGGATCGGTCACCTCGACATCGTACATCTCAAGCGACACCCTGGCGGTGATCGTCAGTGTCGTAGCCTTCGCGATTTCCGGGATCTTCATGTTGACGCTTGTGCCGTTGCGCATGGCTGGCAACAACGATCCTGCCGACCTGAAGAGCGGGGACGAGACCGCCGACGATTTCAGTGACACCGCAAGTGACGGCAGCGGCGAGGCACAACCGGTCGCCGCCGAAGCCGCCGAGCTGGCCGACAGCGTTTCGGCCAATCTGCTGCCAATCGAAAAGAATGGAAACCGCTTTCACATTTGCGCCGACGACGTCATCTCGGTGCATGCCAATGCCCACTACACCTATGTCTTCAACGGCCGCGACGACCTTTTCTGTTCGCTCTCGATCACCGAAATCTTCGAGCGGCTGCCAAAGCCTGCGTTCTACCGAACCCATCGCAGCTACATTGTCAGCCTTGCCCATGTCGGCCGGGTCAAGAAGGCCGGAGACGCAGCGGTTGCGGAACTCAATTCGCCTGTCCGCCGGACGGTGCCGATCAGCCGGGCTCGGGTTGCCGATCTCCGCCAGGAACTGGCCGCCCATCAGTCCCGCGAGCATTCCGGAATCGTCTGAAATTTACGTCAGCTTTATTGACGCAGTTCGTGCACAAACGGAGTATTTCGTGAATAGGCCTCGGTATTCGTGTGAGCGCTGTTGTGCTGCGCGGCGTCAAAGTTTCCACTTCCAAGCATCTGCCGAAAACTGAACAGGATAGGCCGCCGGCCCATTCCCTAAATCGGTTTTCTGATCTGCCAGCTTTGGGAGGAGCTTGAATGATACCCGGCACATTCGACTATCATCGACCCACGTCTATAGAAGATGCAGTGGCCCTGCTTGCCAAATTGGGCGAGGAGGCCAACATCCTTGCTGGCGGTCACAGCCTGATACCGCTGATGAAAACCCGGCTGGCTTCGCCGGAACACCTTGTCGACCTTTCCGGTATCGGCAATCTCAAGGGCATCACCGTCAACGGCGGTGACATCACCATCGGCGCCATGACCACGCAGTTCGAGCTGATCACTTCGGCTGACCTGGAGCGCCATATCCCGATCATCGCCGAAACCTCGAAGCTGATCGCGGATCCGCAAATCCGCTACAAGGGAACATTCGGCGGCAACGTCGCCAATGGCGACCCCGGCAACGACATGCCGGCCTTGATGATGTGCCTGGGGGCGACCTATTGTGTCTCCGGCCCGAATGGCAGCCGCGACATCGCGGCCCGCGAGTTCTACCATGGTGCCTATTATACCGCGCTCGAGCACGGCGATATCGTGACAGCGGTCCGTATCCCGATCCCTGCCGCGGGCCATGGCTATGCCTACGAGAAGCTCAAGCGCAAGGTCGGCGACTATGCCACCGCGGCCGCTGCCGTGGTCATCACAATGGCAGGTGGGAAATGCACCAGCGCATCCATCGGCCTGACCAACGTGGCGGAAACCCCGCTTTGGGCCTCCGATGCGGCGGCCCTTCTGGTCGGAACCAGCCTCGACAAGGCATCGGTGGACGCCGCCGTGCTGGCAGCTGAAGCGATCACCGAGCCCGCCTCCGACATGCGCGGGCCTGCCGAGTATCGCACGAAAATGGCGGGCATCATGGTGCGGCGCGCGCTTGAGCGGGCTCAGTCCCGCGCCAAGGCTTGAGGGGGGAATTCCAATGACAAAATCGCATATCGAACTGACCATCAACGGCAAGAAGGTCGAAGCGCTGGTGGAGCCGCGGACCCTGCTGATCCACTTCCTGCGTGAGCAGCAGAACCTGACCGGCGCTCACATCGGCTGTGACACCGGCCATTGCGGTGCCTGCACGGTCGACATGGACGACATGTCGGTCAAGAGCTGCATGACCTTCGCGGTGCAGGCCAACGGCGCCAACATCACCACCATCGAAGGTGTTGCCAATGCCGACGGAACGCTGAGCGCGTTGCAGGAAGGCTTCCGCATGATGCACGGCCTGCAGTGCGGCTTCTGCACGCCGGGCATGATCCTTAGGGCGCAGCGCCTGCTGCAGGAAAACCCGACGCCCACCGAGGACGAGATCCGACAGGGGATTGCCGGCAATCTTTGCCGCTGCACCGGCTACGTCAACATCGTCAAGGCGATCCAGTATGCCGCAGCCAAGATCAACGGGACCCCATTCCAGGAGGCCGCAGAATGAACGACCAGACCAAGATTGATCAGGACCGCGCCGAGCGCACCGAAAAACTCCAGGGCATGGGCTGCAAGCGCAAGCGGGTTGAAGATATCCGCTTCACCCAGGGCAAGGGCAGCTATGTCGACGATTTGAAACTGCCGGGCATGCTGTTTGGCGATTTCGTCCGCTCTCCGCACGCCCATGCACGCATCAAGAGCATCGACACCAGCCGCGCCAAGGCCCTGCCGGGCGTCATTGCCGTGCTCACCGCCGCCGACCTCAAGCCGCTCGGCCTGCATTACATGCCGACGCTGGCCGGAGACGTCCAGGCCGTTCTGGCCGAGGAAAAGGTGCTGTTCCAGAACCAGGAAGTTGCCTTTGTCATCGCCGAGGACCGCTATATCGCCTCCGACGCCACCGAACTGGTCGACGTCGACTACGAAGCGCTGCCGTGCATCGTCGATCCGTTCAAGTCGATGGACGCCGACGCGCCGATCCTGCGCGAAGACATCCAGGACAAGATGGAAGGCGCACACGGCCCGCGCAAACACCCCAACCACATTTTCGAATGGACCATCGGTGACAAGGAGGCCACGGACAAGGTCTTCGCCGATGCCGATGTGACCATCAAGGAAATGCTGGTCGATCACCGCACCCATCCCTCGCCGCTGGAAACCTGCCAGTCGGTGGCGTCCTTCGACAAGGTCAAGGGTGAGCTGACTTTGTGGGGCACGTTCCAGGCGCCGCACGTCATCCGCACCGTGGTGTCGCTGATCTCGGGACTTCCCGAGCACAAGATCCATGTCATCGCCCCCGATATCGGCGGCGGCTTCGGCAACAAGGTCGGCGCCTATGCCGGTTATGTCTGCTCGGTTGTCGGCTCCATCGTTTTGGGCGTGCCGGTGAAATGGGTCGAGGACCGGATGGAGAACCTCTCCACCACCTCGTTTGCCCGCGACTATCACATGACCACCGAACTTGCCGCCACCAAGGAAGGCAAGATCCTGGGCATGCGCGTGCACGTGCTGGCCGACCACGGCGCTTTCGACGCCTGCGCCGATCCGTCGAAATGGCCGGCCGGGTTCATGAACATCTGCACCGGGTCCTACGACATCCCGACAGCGCATCTGGCCGTCGATGGTGTCTACACCAACAAGGCGTCGGGCGGTGTAGCGTACCGCTGCTCGTTCCGCGTCACCGAAGCCGTCTTCGCCATCGAGCGGGCGGTGGAACTGCTGGCCGAGAAGATCGGCATGGATGCGGCAGAGCTGCGCATCAAGAACTTCATCAAGCCCGAGCAGTTCCCCTACAAGTCGGCGCTTGGCTGGGAATATGACAGCGGCGACTATCACACCGCCATGAAGAAGGCGATGGACACCATCGGCTACAAGCAGCTGCGCGAGGAGCAGGCGAAGAAACGCGAAGCCTTCAAGCGCGGCGAAACCCGTGAAGTGATGGGGATCGGCATCTCGTTCTTCACCGAGATCGTCGGTGCCGGCCCGTCGAAGAACTGCGACATTCTCGGCGTTGCCATGTTCGACTCGGCGGAAATCCGCATCCACCCCACCGGTTCGGTGATCGCCCGCATGGGCACCAAGAGCCAGGGCCAGGGCCACGAGACGACCTACGCCCAGATCATCGCCACCGAAATCGGCATTCCAGCCGACGACATCATGATCGAGGAAGGCAACACCGACACGGCTCCTTATGGTCTCGGCACCTACGGCTCACGCTCGACGCCGGTGGCCGGTGCGGCAACCGCCGTTGCGGCCCGCAAGATCAAGGCAAAGGCGCAGATGATCGCCGCCCATATGCTGGAAGTCCATGAAGGCGACCTAGAATGGGATGTCGATCGCTTCCGGGTCAAGGGTCTGCCGGAAAAGGCCAAGACGATGAAGGAAATCGCCTGGGCTGCCTACAACAGCCCGCCGCCGAACATGGAGCCGGGTCTGGAGGCGGTCAATTACTATGAGCCGCCGAACATGACCTATCCGTTCGGGGCCTATTTCTGCGTCATGGACATCGACGTCGATACCGGTGTCGCCAAGACACGGCGCTTCTATGCGCTTGACGATTGCGGCACCCGCATCAACCCGATGATCATCGAGGGACAGGTTCACGGTGGCCTCACCGAAGCGTTTGCCTGTGCGATGGGTCAGGAGATCCGCTACGACGAGTACGGCAACGTCATGGGGGCGTCCTTCATGGACTTCTTCCTGCCCACCGCCGTGGAGACGCCGAAATGGGAAACCGATCACACGGTGACCCCGTCGCCGCACCACCCGATCGGCGCCAAGGGCGTGGGTGAAAGCCCGCATGTCGGCGGTGTTCCCTGCTTCTCCAACGCGGTGAATGACGCCTACGCCTTCCTCGGCGCCGGCCATATCCAGATGCCGCATGATGCGTGGCGTCTTTGGAAGGTCGGCGAAAAGCTGGGCCTTCACGCCTAGGTCTGGTCACAGGAAAGCTCCGGTGAAAATTCCACAGGAAAAGGTAGCCATGCAATTGGCCGCGGTCGGGTACATCCCCGACCGCGACCTGGCCACCGCGCTATGGCTGATGGAAAGTCTCAAGCGGCCCTTGCTGCTCGAGGGCGAGGCCGGCGTCGGCAAGACCGAAGTGGCACGGGCCCTGGCCCTGGCCCATGATACCAAACTGATCCGCCTGCAATGCTACGAGGGGCTGGACCAGAGTGCTGCGCTCTATGAATGGAACTACCAGCGTCAGCTGCTGGCCATCAAGGCGCGCGAAGGAACCGATGCGTCCGCGGTCGAGGAACACATCTTCAGCGAGGCGTATCTCTTGGAACGGCCGCTGCTTGCCGCGATAAGGCAGGATAAACCCGCCGTACTGCTGATCGACGAGGTCGACCGGGCGGACGAGGAATTCGAGGCGTTTCTGCTCGAGCTGCTGTCGGATTTTCAGGTCTCGATACCGGAACTCGGGACGATCACGGCGACGAGCATTCCCCGCGTCATCCTGACTTCCAACGGCACCCGCGAACTCAGTGACGCGCTCCGCCGCCGCTGTCTCTACCATTATGTCGATTATCCCGATGTCGACCGCGAGGCCCGGATCATCCTGGCGCGCCTGCCCGGCATCGACACCGACCTGGCCTTGCAGATCGCCAACATGGTCAGCCTGATTCGCAAGGAAGAGCTGCGCAAGTCACCGGGCGTTGCCGAAACGCTCGACTGGGCAGCCACCCTGGCCGGTCTGGAGATTGGCCATTTGCGTGATGAACCGGAGACGGTATTTGAAACGCTGATGTGCCTGATCAAGACGGCCGAGGACAAATCCCGCATGACCCGTGAGGTCACTGACCGCCTGCTCGGCAAGGTGGCCTGAGATGGGGCTTGCACTGGAAACAGAAAATCCGCTCGGGGCCGGCGCCAGGACGAAACTCAATGGCTTTGCCCAAATCCTGCGCGACAACGGTTTCATCATCGGCCTGGCCGAAACCCGGGATGCCCTGACGGTCCTCAGCAGCGGCGATGCAGCACGCCCCTCGCGCTTGCGGGCGAGTTTGAAAACCCTGTTCTGCAGCCGCCAGTTCGACTGGCAGAAATTCGACGAGCTGTTCGATGCCTACTGGCTGCAGCGCGGGATGAAATCGGCGACACGCATCTCCGGGACGCCGCAGAAATCCCCGACCGGCCTGCAGACAGCATCGCCGGGCCGGCGCGGTTTTGGCGAAAGCGATCTGGCAGACAATGTCGAGCGCGGTGAGGGAAGCGAGGTCTCCGAGACCGGCCAGTCCAAACGCGAAGGCGCGTCACGAACCGAGCTTCTGTCGACAACCGATTTTCGCCACCTGACACAACCCGAGGATCTGGCGGAGGCACACCAGCTTGCCGAACGGCTGGCCAGGACCATGCGGGCGCGGCTGACGCGCCGGATGCATGCACGCCGTTCCGGTCAGCGGCTGGACCTGCGGCGGACCATCCACAAGAGCATTGCCCATGGCGGCACCCCGCTGGAACTGGTCCGGCGCAAGCGTAAGGACAAGCCGCTGCGGCTTGTTGTGCTGCTCGATGCATCAGGCTCGATGAACCTCTATTCGGCCGTCTTCCTGCGTTTCATGCACGGTGTGCTCGACAGCTTTCGCGAAGCCGAGGCCTTTGTCTTTCACACAAGGCTGATCCATATCTCGCCGGCCTTGCGCGAACGCAATCCGCAACGGGCGGTGGAACGGATGTCGTTGCTGGCGCAAGGCACCGGCGGCGGCACCCGGATCGGCGAAAGCCTCGCCAGCTTCAACCGCTGGCACGCCAAGCGTTGCATTCATTCGCGCACCTGCGTGATGATCGTCTCCGACGGCTACGACACCGGCCCGGCCGAGGCGCTGGGCGACGAGATGCAGGCCCTGCGCCGCCGCTGCCGCCGCATTGCCTGGCTCAACCCGATGATCGGCTGGCAGGGCTACGCGCCGGAGGCCGCCGGCATGCAGGCGGCGCTGCCCCATGTCGATCTGTTCGCTCCGGCTCACAATCTCGATAGCCTCAAATCCCTTGAACCCTATCTGGCGAGGATATGATCATGCCACAGCAATCCGACATTCTGGATCTGATGAGTGATTACAAGATGCGGGGCGAGCCGTTCGCACTGGCAACCGTGGTGCGCACGGTCTCCGTCACCGCAGCCAAGGCCGGCGCCAAGGCGGTGATCCGGGCCGATGGCAGCATCACCGAAGGCTGGATCGGCGGCGGCTGTGCCCGCGGCGCGGTGCTGAAGGCCGCGCGCGAAGCTCTTGCCGACGGCCAGTCACGGCTTGTCAGCATCCAGCCCGACGATCAATTGTCAGTCCATCAGGTCAAGGCCGGCGAAGTGCGCGAAGGCGTCGTCTACGCCAAGAACATGTGCCCGAGCCAGGGAACCATGGATGTGTTTGTGGAGCCTGTCTTGCCTCGACCCAACCTGCTGATCTGTGGCGCCTCGCCGGTCGCCATCGCTCTCTCCGACCTCGCCCGCCGCATGGGATTTTTCATCACCATCTGCGCGCCCGCGGCGGATCACGCCAGCTTTGGCGAGACCGATCGCCTGATCGACGGCTACGCGGTTCCTGCCGACGGAAGCGAGCGGGATTATGTGGTGATCGCCACCCAGGGCCGCGGCGACAGCGCCGCCCTCAAGGCCGCCGTGCAGGTGCCTTCCAAGTACCTGGCATTCGTCGGCTCGCGCAAAAAGGCTGCCGCCCTGAAGGCCGACCTGGTGGAATCGGGCACTCCGGCCGCACAGCTTGAAAACATCCACGCCCCGGCGGGCCTCGATCTCGGCGCCATCACGCCCGACGAGATCGCCTTTTCGATTGTCGCCGAGATGATCGAAATCCGCCGCCGCGGCCAACGCACCCTCTGACCCACACTCTGGCAAGGACATACAAAAATGGAAATGAACGGATCACAACGCATCGAAGCTACCCGTGAAGAGGTATACGCCGCCTTGAACGATGTGGACGTGCTGCGCCAATGCATTCCCGGTTGTGACTCGATCGAGAAAACCTCCGATACCGAGATGAACGCCAAGGTGACGCTGCGGGTCGGTCCGGTCAAGGCCAGCTTCACCGGCAAGGTGACGCTGTCGGATCTCGATCCGCCGAACGGCTACACGATCAGCGGAGAAGGTTCGGGCGGCATGGCCGGCTTCGCCAAGGGCGGGGCCAAGGTGGAGCTGGTGCCCGATGGCGAGGCGACACTACTCAACTACAACGTTTCGGCCGAAATCGGCGGCAAGATCGCCCAGCTCGGCAGCCGCCTGATTGACGGAACGGCGAAGAAACTGGCGGGCGATTTCTTTGCCAAGTTCAGCGAGATTGTCGGACCGGCGCCAGCCGCGGAAGATGGCGAGACCGAAACCGTCGCCGCCAAGAAGGGCTGGATGGGCCGTCTGCGGGGGTCCTGATACACCGGCGCCAGGCAATGTCCAGTCTGGCGCCGCTCGCGTAGAATCGTGGACCCGATCAACACGGCAAGGACACCTGTGATGTATGAAACGGCGGCGATCGTTCTGGCGGCGGGCCTCTCCCGCCGCATGGGAGACGTCAACAAGCTGCTGATCGAAATCAACGGTCTGCCGATGATACGTGGGGCCGTCTCTGCCTGCGCCGCAGTCTGCGATGCGCCGGTGACAATCGTTACCGGCCATCAAGCCACCGAGATCGAAACCGCTCTCGATGGCCTCGACGTCAGCTTCATCCACAATCCGGATTTTGCGTCAGGCCAGGCTGGCTCGGTGGCTGCCGGGCTGAAGGCCGTGCCGGAGGCGAAAACAACACTTGTTGTTCTGGGTGACCAGCCGCTTCTGACTGCCGATGCACTGGAGCGGCTGCTGGGCGCACATCGGGCCAGTGATCAAACCCGCATCACCCTACCGGTGAACGGTACTGATCGCGGCAACCCGCTGGTCATCCCGCTGGCGCTGAAGTCAGCGCTGCTGGCCGACAAGGCCAATCCCGGATGCCGGAAATTCACCCGCGACAATCCCGACAGGCTCAACCCGGTCGAGATCAGTGATCCCGCTTTCTTCACCGACCTCGACACCCTGGAAGACCTGACATCCTTTCAGAGAGCACAGACACCGAGGCCCTGACCGGGGTTTCCGTCACAGGCGCCAAGCCATGCGGTGTTGTGAACTGGAAAGGTTTGGCGACGGGAGAGGGACTGCCCCGGCACGCGGATCATGATTGAGGCCGGGATGCTGCTCATCCGCGCAAGCCGGTGCAACGACCGATTGATTGCGTTTGGCACTAAGGCTCCACACCGTCTCCGGCTTTCCCACAATGTCGCGTTCAAGCCCAACGGCTTCGCCTCCCAATTTGCAACCAGGCAGCGAGAAATTCCCAGCCACTAAATGGGTTGAATGACCTTCCTGAAGGTCAGCGAAATTCTACGGCCCCGATCAACCTTTTTGCCATCAATAAAGTCGCTTTTACGCGTTGGAATTTCATGGCTCCATTCATAGCGGGCAGTACCCGCAATAGCGACCGCTGAACGCGGTTCAAGAATAACGTCCAGCTTCGCATTGCTTCGTTTGTCCCGGAAAACCATCTCGCATCGAGAAAGCAGGCTCAGCGAAACGATCGTGTCATCGAAGCAAGGCACGCAATCAATATGCGCGCTGATTCCCTGCCCAGGCAGGTATTCATTCGCGATCACCTGGTCCGGCAAGCGCTCAAATAGACCTTCAGCCACCAATCGGCTGCCCAAATCCCCAAGCCATTCGGGTAAAGCTCCCAGATATGTATCTGACGTGACCGACCGTGCCCTGTAATCATAGTGGTATCCGAAGTGCTGAACCCGCCGCTTGAGATCCGTGTTCCATTCGCCCGCGTCCAGATGGCTGACAAGTGCGGCTTCCTCTGATGAGGAAATGAACCAGGGAAAATAGATCGCACCGGGTGGCAAGCCGTTGATCATTTCGCTCATCGAAATACCCACTTCCTCGCAGCCTGCGCCTTCTCCCGAAACACATCGGTCACAAACTCATCGCCCTCATCAACGGCACATAAGCCGTCGTCTTTCATTTTGACGTGAGAATATCCCCGACAATCGGGAAGCAGGGCAGACAAGCAAATCGAATTTACCCATTTTTCCACTTGAGCGCATAGGATCTCATGACATCCGAGCGGGCGCCATCGAATACCATTTCCCAGTTCCTCGTCGATAGCGGATGCGGGGTGGCGAGCAGTGCCGCACCGTAGCTCGTACCGGTTCCCTGCGAGCACACGACGTCCTGGCTCGAGGCGGCTGACAGCATCCGACCGTATGCGCTGTTGGCGGCCATCGCGCCTTCGAGGAACACCCGTCCACGGCTGCCGGTCAGCTCCATGCACACGACTGTCATCATCGCGAGATAGAATGAGACGACGACCGCCCGCTCGCCAGCCGAAAGCGTTTCGGGGGCACAGCTCCACTTCATTGGACGCCCGGGAAACGGCCCCGATGATGTCTCGACCGACGGCAACAGCATGGCGTTCTTCTGCAGCACCTGGTCGACATCATCTTCGGAAAAGACCGATGTCCGGCCCTGCATCATGCGTTCAAACTCCCGGCCACCCATGAAACGCGCCGAGGGGACCCTTTGTCCCCGGGCGCTGACATTGACCAGCGTGTCGCGTTTCGGATCCAAGGCAACGTCCTTGCCGTCAACCGTCATGACAATGACCCAGGTTCCGGTGGAGATGACCGAGAAAGGCTCGTCATTGGCCAGAATGTAGGGGAGCAGAGAGGCATTGGAATCATGAATGCCGCAATAGACCCGCGTGCCCGGCGGCAGGCCCGTCTGTTGCGCGACGTCTGCGGAAATCCCGCCCAGGACTTCATCGGCTCGTCGAATTGGCATGAACTTTTCTGTCCAACGCAATGCCCCGACCATGGACGAGTAGTCAGCCCGATACGGATCCCACAGATCGGTGTGACAGCCCAGAGATGACACTTCATTGCAGGCATTTCCGGTCAGCCGGAAACCCCAATATTGCGGATAGGTGAAAATCCCCCGGGTCCGTTCAAAGAGGCCCGGAATGGTCTTGAATTGCCAATAGATCTGCGCCCCAAGGTTCAGCCCGCCGGGCAATCGTGGAGACCCGGTTTCCTCGAACGGAGGACGGATGGCGTCATACTCGTTTGCCAACGCCTCCGGCCCCGGGTGTTCATAATCGAGAACGGGTGCGGCCAGCCCGCCGTTCTCATCGATCAAGGCAGCGCTTGCACCGTGCGCGGTGACACTGATCGCACCGATGCCATGGGCGGCATGAAGCCCGGCAAGCGACACCGTGATGAAATTCCACAAGGCCTCGACGTCGAAATGAGGATACGGTGGGGTGTGAAGAACGATGTTGCGCATCGTTCGCACATCGATTTCATGCAGATCATCGGCGTCAACAAGAACGACCTTGGCGTTGGTCTTGCCGATATCGATGACTGCGATGTGTCCCGTGGCTGCCATCCTTCAATCCATATGGAAAACGGTTTCAAGCGGGATCGCCAAGGGTTCGTTGTCGGCCCTGGTCTGCATGATATCGGCCATATGCGCCCACCATCTCTTCATGACCGGGTCGAGTGGCAGCGCGTCCATGGTGTGTCCGGCTTTGCGCCACAGAACACCGAACAGGATGTTGGTCTCGGGATCGAGATGAATCGAATAGTCGGACACACCGGCATCCTTGAGCAACGAGATGAGCTCCGGCCAGATCTCGTCATGGCGTTTCCGGTACTCGGCTTCGCAACCTGGATTGAGCAACATCTTGAAGGCGTATTTTTCCATCGTCAGGCGACCTTCCTGCGCGATCGAAAGCCGAACCAGAGGCGCGGCAATGCAATCACCGAAATCAGCAGGAGACCTATGAATATCGACATGACGATACCCGGAACGTTGAGCAGCCCGAACCCGAACGTCACCATGCCCATCACGAAAGCGGCGATGACAACCCCGGGAACGGTGCCCGATCCGCCGAGGATGCTGACCCCGCCAAGCACGACCATGGTGACAATTTCAAGCTCCCAGCCAAAGGCGATCGAGGGCCGGGTCGAGCCCAGGCGGGAGGTCAGGCAGATCGCCGCGATACCCGACATCAGCCCGGTCAGCAGAAACAGGGTGAACTTGACCCGGCCAACCCGAACACCCGAGAATTGCGCGCCGACCGGGTTATTGCCAATCGCATAGATCGCGCGGCCGAAATTCGTCCTGTGCAGGAGGATGCCATAGATCACGGCAAGCACGGCAAACAGCACAATCTCGAAGGTGAACACCCACCAGACATACCCCTGGCCGAAGAATGAAAACCCGGACGGGTACCCGCGAAACGCCTGATCGCCGAGCACGATATAGGACACGCCGCGAAACAGGCTCATGGTGCCGATGGTGACGACGATGGAGGGCAGCCCAAGACCGGTGACGAGGAAGCCGTTGAAGGCACCGCAGAGCAAGCCGACGACGATACCGGCGGCGACAAGTTCCGGGGTACCGAAACCCGCCTGGGCAAGGAATCCCATCGCAGTGGATGCCAGCGCGATGATCGAGGCGACCGACAGATCGATCTCGCCCGAGATGATCAGCAAGGCCATGGCGAACGCGATCATTGCCTTCTCGGTGAAGTTGAAGGTCGCGTCCGACAGGTTCCAGGGATCGAGGAAATAGGGTGAGGCAAACGAGTTGATGACAAAGATGCAGACGGCGACAGCGAGCAGCAGCGTCTCCCAGCTTTTGAAGTAGCGTTGGAACGGAGACGCCAGCCGGTCCGGGACATGCCGGTTCGGCGCATGGGATTTGTCTTCAACAGCCTGATCGCTCATGCCATGCGCTCCGCCTGCTTGAGAATGATACGGCCCTTCTTGCGCTCCGACCGGGCGTTGAAGGCAACGGCAATAATGATTGCCGATCCGGAAATCGCCAATTGCCAGAACGGGGAAATGTTGACCACAGGCAGGGCGTTCTTGACGATCCCGAGGAACAGCGCACCCATCACCGCTCCGCCGACAGAGCCAATGCCGCCGGCAATGGAAATACCGCCAATGACGCAGGCCGCGACGACTTCCAGCTCAAAGCCACCGGCAATATCGACATAGGCCACCGCATAGCGCGCGACCCACAAGTAACCGCACAATCCGGAGACTGCGCCGGAAATCACGAAGGCCAGGAACCGGGTGTAGCCAACGTCGATGCCGGTGTAGACGGCGGCATGGGGATTGCCGCCGACAGCATAGAAAGCGCGTCCCGACGGGGTGCGTGTGACCAGAACGAAGAAGACGCCAATGGTGGCAATTGCCAGCCATGTAAGCAACGAAAGTCCCAGCAATTCATAACGCGGGAATGCCTTGAAGCTCGCCGTCATTTCATGGGCATTGATCCACTCGCCGTTGGAAATCAGGAAAATCAGGCCACGGAAAATCGTCAGGGTTCCGAGCGTCACCACGATCGGCGGAATGTCGAGTTTCCACACCAGCACGCCATTGATCGCGCCGAGCATGGCGCCAAAGAGGACGGCAATCAGCAGCAGGACCGGCACCGGCAGGTCCGGAGCAATGGTGTTGAGGATAGCGACCACCATTCCCGTCAGCGCCAGGTTCGAGGCGACCGACAGATCGATGCAACGCGAGACGATGACAACCATCTGGCCAAGCGCCAGCATGATCAGGATCGAGGTGTCATTGAACACATTGATGAGGTTTGCGGGGGCGGCGAATTCGCCAAAGCGGGTGGAGATCAGCCCGACCAGGATCAGGATCGCACCGGCAAGAATGGCCTCGCGTGATTTCAGCAGCTGCCTCATGCCTTCGCTCCCGCAACAATGCCCGCCGCCGCGCGCACCAGCACCTCGGCATTCATCTCGTCACGATCAAACTCGCCGGCGATGCGGCCATCGCGCATGACAATGACGCGATCGGACATTCCCAAAATCTCCGGCAGTTCGGACGATACCATGATGATTGCCAGCCCCTTTGCCGCCAGTTCCGACATGAACTCATGCACCGCCGCCTTGGAGCCGATATCGATACCCTTTGTCGGTTCATCGAGAATGATGACGCGCGGTTCGGTCGCCAGCCATTTGGCGATGACCACCTTCTGCTGGTTACCGCCCGACAGATTGCCGATATCCTGATCCAGCGAGGCCGCGCGCAGATCCAGCCGCGAGGTGTATTCGCGGGTCAGCTTGAACTCCTCGGCGAGCTTGAGAAATCCGTTTCTCGACGTGCGGTGCAAGGAAGGCAGCGTGACATTCTGGAAGATCGGAAGTCCGATCACGGTGCCTTGTTTGCCGCGGTCTTCGGGAACATAGACGATGCCGCTTTCAACCGCTTCGGCGGGGCTGCGAATGACCCGGACTTCACCGGCGATGCGGATAGCGCCCTTGGATGGTTTGGTAATGCCAAACAGCGCCTGCATGAACTCGCTGCGCCCGGCGCCGACAAGGCCGTAGAACCCGAGAATTTCGCCCTGCCTGAGCTTGAAGCCGATATCCTCGAATTCGGTGGGATGGGAATAACCGGCGACCGCCAGGATCTCTTCGCCGAGAGGCCCGTCCTTCTTGGGGAAAATCTGGCCAATGGTCCGGCCAACCATCATTCGCACCAATTCGTCTTCGGATATGTCTGCAATCAACCCGTCACTGACCAATTCGCCATCACGAAACACCGTGTAGCGGTCTGCGATCCGGAAAATCTCATCGAATTTGTGGCTTATGAAGAGGATGGCCTTTCCGTCGGCTTTCAGGCGTTCTACAAGCTCGTAGAGTTCGATGATCTCCTTCTGGGACAGCGCCGCGGTCGGCTCGTCCATGATCACAATCCGGGCTTCAATCGACAGGGCCCGGGCTATCGCGACCATGTGCTTGTTGGCAATGCCGAGATCGCGCAGACGTACGCCCGGATCAATATCGGCTCCGACCTTTTCCAACAGCGCGCGCGCCTGGACGCGCAGTGCCTTCTTGTCGATGAGCCCGAAGCGATTGCGCGGCTCGTGGCCAATGAAAATGTTCTCGCCGACGGAAAGATCATCAAACAGAACTGTTTCCTGATGGATCGCCGTCACTCCGGCGGCGGATGCCGCATGCGCATCGTGGAAATGAACAGGCTTGCCGTCAATCGAGATCGTACCGCCGTCGGGCTGGTATATTCCGGTGAGAATTTTGACAATCGTCGACTTTCCCGCGCCGTTTTCTCCGACAAGTGCGGCGACCTGGCCGGGATAGAGATCAAGCGCAACATCTGACAGCGCCTTGACGCCCGGGAAGTTTTTCGAGACGCCGCGCAAGGACAACAGCGGCTGCGCACCAGAATGGGTTGGCGCACCTGGACCGTGAACTTGGGCGCTCTTCGTATCTGCCAACATCGCTCATCATCCCGGGAAAAGGAAAACGGCAACGCCCGAAAGCGTTGCCGGATAAAGCCCAACAGAACTCAAAAGATGTCCTTGAAGGCATCGATGTTGGAGGCGTCGTAGACGAACGGATCGGCCATGGCGCCTTCGGTGTTGTCGTCAAGGGTCAACGTGCCCATACGGCCCATCGGGATTTCCGCGCCGGGCTTGGCTTCAGCGCCGTTGATCAGCGAGTAGGACAGCATGGTTGCCGAGTAGCCCAGATCGATCGGGTTCCAGATCGCGAATGACTTCGAAGCGCCGGAATGAATGTGGCCGGCCATTTCGGATGGAAGCCCAAGCCCGGTGACATTGATCTCACCGACCTTTCCGGCATCCGTCACTGCCTGAGCTGCGGCAACGATACCGACCGATGTCGGCGCGATGATCGCCTTCAGGTTCGGATGCGCCTTCATCAGGCCCTGGGCCTCCGTATAGGATTTGTCGGACTTGTCGTCACCATAGACGGTGGCGACGACGCTGACGCCGGGATAGTTGCCCATCACCTTGTTCATCTCTTCAATCCAGGTGTTCTGGTTGGTCGAGGTGGTGGTGGCGGACAGGACGGCAACTTCACCGCCATCAGGCAGTTGGTCAGCCGCCAGCTTGATGATCATGTTGCCGATCAGCGGGTTGGATGACGGGTTGAGATGCAGCTGACGGCCATCCTTGGCCACGCCGCTGTCCCAGCTGATCACCTTGATGCCGCGGTCCATCGCCTTTTTGAGCGTCGGCACCAGCGCGTCGGTGTCGTTGGCTGATACGGCAATCGCATCGACCTTCTGGGCGATCAGCGAGTTGATCACCTCGATCTGGCCTTCTGCGGTGGTGTCGGTCGGACCGGTGTAGATGATTTCAACATCGCCAAGCTCTTTGGCTGCTTCTTCGGCACCCTTTGCTGCGGCTTCGAAGAAGCCAATTCCGAGCGCCTTGACGACCAGCGCGATGCGCTTGTTTTCCGCTTGCGCGCCGGCAGTCGATGCAAGTATCGCAACGCCAATCGTTGCTGCAGTCACAAATTTCTTCAGAATACCCATTTGTTTTCCTCCCTTGGGTGTGACGTCGTCTTTTTCACGCGCGCCGATCAGGCGCCCGATGAAACTTCCTCCTGAATCGAATGGTTCTTTGCGACAATGAGGTTCACCCCTGCCTGTTCGAGCATTTTTGCCGACCGGTCCTCGATGCCGTCATCGGTGATCACGGTCGAAATCCGTTTCAGCCCGCACAGGATCAGGCTTGAGCGTTTCTTGAATTTGGAACTGTCGACCAGCACCACCAGCTCATCGGCCTGGTTGATGAGTTTCTGTTCTGCCTGGATGAGCAGCGGGTCGGCTTCCATCAACCCCAGCGGACCCAGCCCCTGGGCGCCCATGAACATTTTCTGAGCATAGAAATTCTTGGTGACGTCATTGTCGAACGGACTGAGAATAATGTTCTGCTCTCGGTAGATCGTGCCGCCGGAGAGGGTCACCGTGTTTTTCGAATGCTTGAGCAAATGCTCGGCAATCGGAAACGAATTGGTGAAGACCTGCAGACGCTTGGTTGCCAGCGGATGCACCATCTGAAAGGTCGTTGTGCCGCCGTTGATGATGATCGCGTCACCATCATTGCAAAGCTCGACGGCAGCCAGGGCGATGGCGCGCTTCTTGGTAACGTTTATGGTCTCGTTGACAGAAAAGGTTCGGCCGGCGAGGCCTACGAACTGCGGCGGATTGATCGATTCAGCGCCGCCACGCACCCGGCGCAGTTTGTGCTGGACGTGCAATGTCGCAATATCGCGCCTGATTGTGGCTTCGGATGAATCTGTCAGGGCCACCATTTCAGCCACGGTGACAACCGGCTTCTCCTGGATGACAGACAGAATAATCCTGTGACGTTCGCTCTCGTGCATTGCTTCCTCCCAATTGAAGACTTCCACCGAATACAATCGCTGTCAATCAAAAACAATCACGATCAATCATATTGCGCTGCACAATGATTGTATTTGATCGTTTCTGATTGACAAGCACGCAGCAAGAGGTGTTGATTGAACCGAAATGCTGCGCGCCGCTGAAGGTTCGGCGATGGGAGGAATACATGTTGGAAAAAACCGAGGCCAGCCGTTTGGCCAATCGCTGGGATTCCAAAATCGCCGAGGGCATGGGTGAGCCCGAACTGTTGCTTTACCGCTCAAACCTGTTGGGATCCGACAAGCGCGTGACCAATTACGGCGGCGGCAATACCTCGGCCAAGGTCATGCAGAAAGACCCTCTGTCGGGCGAAACTGTCGAGGTTCTCTGGGTCAAGGGATCGGGCGGTGATGTCGGCACCATCAAGATGGACGGCTTCGCCACGCTGTACATGGACAAGCTCAACGCGCTGAAGAAGCTCTATCGGGGCGTTGCCTTTGAAGACGAGATGGTCGGCTATCTGCCCCATTGCACTTTCAATCTGAACACGCGGGCGGCATCGATCGATACGCCGCTTCATGCCTATGTGCCGCAAAAGCATGTCGATCACATGCACCCGGACGCGATCATTGCCATTGCGGCGGCCAAGAACAGTCGCGAGCTGACGCAACAGATCTTCGGCGACGACATCGGCTGGCTGCCCTGGAAGCGGCCCGGATTTGAACTCGGCCTGTGGCTCGAGAAATTCTGCCTTGGGAACCCCGATGCGAAAGGTGTCGTGCTGGAAAGCCATGGACTGTTCACCTGGGCCGATACCGCCGAGGACTGCTACCGGCTGACCATCGACACGATCAACCAGGCGATCGGCTGGTTCGAGCAGAACACGGCCGGCAAGCCGGCGTTTGGCGGATCAAAGCACACCGTGTTGCCTGCTCAAGAGCGCCGGCGTGTTGCCAGCGCCCTGATGCCGCATATTCGCGGCATGGTCTCGGGCAATGTCCATATGGTCGGCCATTTCGAGGATTCCGAGGCTGTGCTGGAATTTGTCTGCGGCCGCGACATGGAAAGCCTCGCGGCGCTCGGGACAAGCTGCCCGGATCATTTCCTGCGCACCAAGATCCGGCCGCTGGTTGTCGCGTTCGATCCGGCAAAACCGGATCTCGATGCCACGATCGAAAGCCTGAAAGGCAGCGTGGAAACCTACCGCAAGGACTATGCGGCCTATTACGAGCGCTGCAAGCACGATGACAGCCCCGCCATCCGGGATCCCAATGCCATTGTCTATCTGGTTCCCGGCGTCGGCATGATTACCTTTGCCAGGGACAAGGCAACGGCGCGGATATCCGGCGAATTCTACACCAACGCCATCAATGTCATGCGCGGCGCGTCGAGTGTCTCGACCTATTGCGGGCTGCCGGAGCAGGAAGCCTTCGACATCGAATACTGGTTGCTCGAAGAGGCCAAGCTGCAACGCATGCCCAAGGCGAAAAGCCTTGCCGGGCGTATCGCGATCGTCACCGGCGGAGCGGGCGGCATCGGGTCGGCCACCGCGCGGCGGTTCCTGGAGCAAGGTGCCTGCGTTGTGCTGGCCGACATCGACAAGGACATGCTCGACAAGACCGCTAATGCCCTGAAGGCCGAGTATTCCGGCGATGTCGTGCGAACCGTCGAGATGAATGTCACCGATGAGGCGGCGGTGGATCAATCCTACGCCGATATGGCGGCCGAATACGGCGGCGTTGACATTGTCGTCTCCAATGCCGGCATCGCCTCGTCCGCGCCGGTCGAGGAGACCAGCCTCGATCTGTGGAACAAGAACATGTCGATCCTGTCGACCGGCTATTTTCTGGTTTCCCGCGCTGCGTTCAAAATGCTGCGTGTCCAGGATATGGGCGGCGCGATCATTTTCATTGCATCCAAGAACGGCCTCGCCGCATCGCCCAATGCCTCGGCCTATTGCACAGCCAAGGCATCCGAGATTCATCTTGCCCGCTGCCTCGCACTCGAGGGCGCGCCAATGGGCGTGCGCGTCAATGTGGTCAATCCCGATGCGGTGCTGCGCGGCTCCAAGATCTGGTCCGGCGACTGGCTCAGGGAACGGGCCGATGCCTATGGCAAGGATACCGCCGACCTGGAAGAACATTACCGCCAGCGCTCGCTGCTCAAGCGGTCTGTCCTGCCGGAAGACGTCGCGGAGGCGACCTATTTCCTGGCCAGCGATGCGTCATCCAAATCCACCGGCAACATCATCAATGTCGACGCCGGCAATGTGCAGGCATTCACCCGCTGATTTTGCGAGCTGGACTGGAGGACACCATGATCAAGTCATCGGTTATCGATCAGGCGAATGAGATCTCGATCAACGCCTTGCGCGAGGACTATGAGAGCCTCGGCAACCGGCTCGACCGGCGCGGCATTTCCATCGACGGGATCAAGGCCAAGGTCGCGGCCTATGGCGTTGCCGTTCCCTCCTGGGGCGTCGGCACCGGCGGAACCCGCTTTGCCCGCTTTCCCGGCACCGGTGAACCACGCCACGTCTTCGACAAGCTCGATGATTGTGGCGTCATCCATCGGTTGACCGGCGCCACACCGTCGGTTTCGCTGCACATTCCCTGGGACAAGGCGCCTGCGCCGGATCTCAACGCCAAGGCCGAGGAAACCGGTCTGGTGTTTGACGCGATGAACTCCAACACCTTTCAGGACCAGCCGGACCAGGGCGAATCCTACAAGTTCGGATCGCTGTCCAACAGCCGCGACGAAACCCGCAGCCAGGCGGTCGAGCACAATCTCGAGTGTATCGAGATCGGCAAGGCGATCGGGTCGAAAGCGCTCACCGTCTGGATCGGCGATGGCTCGAACTTTCCGGGGCAAAGCAATTTCACCCGGCAGTTCGAACGCTATCTCGATGCGATGAAGCGGATCTATCGGGGCCTGCCGGAAGATTGGCGGATCTTTACCGAGCACAAGATGTATGAGCCGGCATTCTACTCGACGGTGGTGCAGGACTGGGGCACCAATTTCATGATCGCGCAGGAACTGGGCGAGAAAGCCTATTGCCTGGTCGATCTTGGCCACCACGCCCCGAATGTGAACATTGAGATGATCGTCGCCCGGCTGATCCAGTTCGGCAAGCTCGGCGGCTTTCACTTCAATGATTCCAAATATGGCGATGACGATCTGGATACCGGGTCGATCGATCCCTACCGGCTGTTCCTGGTTTTCAACGAGCTTGTCGATGCGGCTCATCGCTCTGCGCCCGGCTTCAATCCGGCACACATGCTCGACCAGTCGCACAACGTCACCGATCCGATCGAGAGCCTGATGGTCAGCGCCATGGAAGTGCAACGCGCCTATGCGCTGGCGCTGCTGGTCGACCGCAAGGCGCTTGAAGGGTTTCAGGAGAACAACGACGCTCTGATGGCGACAGCGACGTTGAAGCAGGCGTTCCGCACCGACGTCGAGCCGATCCTGGCGATGGCGCGATTGGAAAAGGGCTCAGCCATTGATCCCGTCAGCGCATTCCGGCGCTCCGGATACCGTGCGAAAGTCGCGGCCGAACGCCCTGCCGTGAGCGGAGCCGGCGGCGGGATCGTCTAGCTTTGAACCACATGCCAATGCGTCAGGTCGCTTTCGTCTGCTGCAACGATGCCTGTTCAGCCCCTGATCTCAAGGCACGTATTAAAGGCTGTCAAGACGCGTTCGACATCCGCATTTCCGCTGAACCAGCCGAAGCGGCACTGGCTGATGCCGTGGATCGGTTCACTCGTGGATCGGTTCACTGGTATTCTTTTATCCAGTGGCATGAGTTTTGACACCGCTCGCGATACTGAATGAGCTTGATGAATGGAAAATCTGGCAACAGGCATTTACCGCTGCAGAAATCGCATGTGGCATAACCGGGTGATTAAAGCACAGAACTGCGGACAAGCCACCGCATGGCAAGAGAGCAAGGCCTTTTCAATCAAGAAACTGTCTCAGACAAACCGCTTCAGAGTTTCAAACGCGCCACCGAGCCACAACATCCGGCAAAAATCCGAATGCTGTTTATCTACCACTTGACGAAGACGCGGCCTCCGAGGCCTAACCACCTGCACTGTAGTTTGTCATCCGGCCCTGCCACAAAGTGGGAATATTCGGGATTTCGTGGGATTAGGCGGAATAGCGTGTAATGTCAGTAGATTACGGGACAATGGACGGTCCTGTAGACGCTCGCCAATTTGTCACCCAGGGCTTCTGCAAAGACGGAGTTCTCAGCTCGGTAGCAAGTAGACAACACAATTTTGAAAATCCTTCAAAACCACTGTGAAATCGGTTTTGAAGATTCATAAACACACTAAAAACAATGCCGAAGGGGATTTGAGATAATCTCGATGACCGGTCAATTTCCAGCCGGAATTGGATGTCCCCAGCAATTCATAGTCGGAAGTAGCTTCCAAATAGGGTTTGGGCGATCATGGCGAATTGGTGAAGCTTTTGAAAATACGAAAGATTACCACTTGCAAGTTCCCATTCAGCCGAGCCAAATTGCCGTTCCAGAACATGGAAGCAATTCGTTGCGCAGTGAATCTTGTCCGCGATAATCAAGATACAGCTAGGCGTCAAGAGTGGTCGTAGCGCGCTGTCACCCTTAGCAAGGGCGAAACTAGTCTCGCGTTTCTGTGAATTCTGATCAGTTTGTCCGTACAAGGTTTGCAGGCCGAAGGCTCTGGCAGTTTGGTTCCGCCTCATGGCTGACTTGATTGCCGAGCGCAGGCTGAGAGGGTGAATGGCGGCATCATGCGCGAATGCGGACACTCACGTCGGCGTGTTGCCGCCAATTGGGGCTGGCGGCATTGTGTTCACCCATCGGGAGCCACGATTGACTGATGAATTTTGTGGTAATGATGATTTCTCGTGTAAAGCCGTGCGAGAATACCTTGATGCGGTTCGGGATTTCGATGATTCGGAGGGGACATGGACAAGAACCTATGGAGGGAATCCTACGGATCACTCCCTCGCTTGCCGTGTCCTCGATGCGCAAAGGGAAAACTAGCTGGGAAGGGTGAGCCCCGACTGCTGGAGCCTGTGCATATCAACCTCGAAATCGAAAGACAGGGTCTTCAGGGGGAGCTGTCTGAAGGTAACTTCATTGCTTTCATGGTCTGCAATAATGGGTTTTGTGGTGAAGTCGCTACAGTAGCCGGCGATTACCGTAGCGAAGAGCATGCCCAGTGGGACGAGCACAGCGAGCAGGAAGAGCGCTATACCACAACGGCCTATAGAATCTTCTCATTTCGGCCAGCGCCACCGATCATCAATATTCCAAAGAACCTCAATTCCGATGCCAAGCGCCATCTAAAAAAAGCGTTCGAGTTGTTCTGGAATGACTACGCGTCCTGCGCCAACCGCTTGCGGATCGTTGTGGAATATTTGCTCGACCAATTTCAAATTGAACGACAAGGCGCTGACGGCGGTTATCGCAGCCTTTCCGGCCGCCTTAAGCAAATGAAAGACGTCAAGCCCGAACAGGAACACCTCCTGAGCGCCCTTCGGTGGTTGGGCAATGCGGGGAGTCATGATGGCGTGGTGGATTTCAAAGATCTGATCAGCTGCTTCGAAATGCTGGAACACGTCATGATCGAGTTGCTTGAAGAGCGGCGGGCAAAGATGGACGCAGATGCTAAGCGGATTATTGCGGCACAGGGAAAGCCTATCCGCTGACGAGCATTTGTGCCGAAGGACGAATGTGAAACCATACTTTTGGCATAAAGTGTTTGATGAAGACCACTTTCCGCCGTCTCCATGTTCACAATGCCACCGGGCTTCGGCTGACGGGCGGCGTTCATTTTGAATCACGTCCAGATCAATGATCATCGCATTGCCGATGGTTTTTGCGACGATTGGATTATAGTGTCGGGTAATCGTTTGGATCAAAGAATGGATCAGTCGTCCATCCCTCCTCCTTTGCAATTATTTCTCTCATGACAACGGTTGTCCAATGCGAGACACATTGGTGAGCAAGATCAAACTCATCGAAAAGCAGCTCTTGATTGTAACCAACGCGGTCATAAGTCTTCGATCGACCGAATGCATGATATCTTGATGTGCCGAACCGAAAAAGATCTCCCGACGGATCGATGCTGTGAAGGTTGGCTATTAATCTATCTACAAAGTTCAATCTCAGGTCATTTTCGATGGAATAGCCATTCTTAACTAGCCAGTTTTTACCGTCTTTCCAAAGTGAATCCAGATTGTGGGTGAACAAAATCCCTGCGGGTTCTATGTCAGTTTTCCAGCCAATCATTTGTAGTAACGATTTAAGTTGAAGCTCCATTGTCTGTCGAATGAGATGGCATATTGGAGAAGTCCAATTATCTAGATTTGGATCACGCTGTTGCGCGGCAATCAGAGCATCGGTTGCCATTTTATAATCATCAGCCGCCAACCCATAGTCCCAGTCCGCATTGTGGTTTTCAACGTAACCTATACTTGGATTTTGAGATAGATACTCTTGGCTAGGCCCCGACGAAATTTCGTGATGAAATCGCTTGTCATCTGAGATGGGAGGGTTCTTTGGCATTTCTTTATGAATATCTAACCTTCTGCCGCAAAAACACTGCGTTGGGGAGCACCGTGCACACCACCTATCAAACTACACCAGAAAGCGCCAAAGAACTTAAATTGGTTCATTCTTTGCGACATGTTTTCAACGGTCAAATTGCTGAAAATATGGGGTGAATAAAACTGCAATTCATTTTAACATGCTCGAGGGGATGAAAGCTATGACAAAGTACTTTTATGTAGCTGTAACAGCAACAATCATGGCGTGCCTTGCTTTGCTTGCTTATAGACACTTATTCCTCGAAAAAGAAAGCATAACACCTATCATTATTACCATATCTTCAGGAGTCGCAACATTTGGATGGATATCTCAACAAATAGAGACAAGAAAATCAAATAAAACAAACCATACAATAACAATATTGCAAAATTCAAAATTTAACACTCAATTTCAAGACGCCGTTAGAACAGTCGACGAAAAAATTAGGATACTAGATTTAGAAAAACTAGATATTAGAATGATTCATAATTACCATTCTGGAGATGGAGAAATATCAGGAGATCAAAGATTGCTTATATATTATTGTAGATACCTTATATCATATTATGAATTTATTGCTTACTTAGTAAAAAACAAACATATTGACGAAAAAATAGCAAAGGAAAATATTGGAACAAATGTTCCATACATGAATCATATTTGTAAACCCCTAATTTTGTATGTCAGAGGCGAAATAAACGAACGTGGGGAGCAAACGGGGTCTATAAAATATCCTAAGGCCTACGAAAATCTAATTTGGTGGGCAGCCGTTATTTGATAACTCTGCATGTCGCATCCACAAAATCATCATATTCACTTGATCACGAGCTAGGCGGCAACACCATTCAGCAAAGCCGCAGCGAAGAAAAACCCCGTTGATCGTTGCCAGAATGCCAGAGCCGCAGAGATGATCGCCATGACTGAAATCGCGGCTGTCATCTTGCCCTAGCGCCTCCGTATTGGCCCGCCGGCCCAGACCACCTTGGCGTGAACGGTGATGCTCTCGTCGGCAAATTCGCGGGTTACTTTCTCCTGCTCATACAGGTCATTGTCGGAGCGGATCAGGATGTGGCCGTCGACAGTGACCTGGAGGCGTTTGACCAGCAGAACGCCATCGACGGAGATGACGAAGACGCCGCCGTCATTGACGACTGAGCTGTCGATCGAGAAATCCAGGATCAGGATATCGCCGTCGGCGATGGTGGGTTCCATGGAATCACCGCGGGCTTCGATGATGCCGGCCTTGGCGCCTTTGGGGAGATAACGCGACAGCCAGTCGCGCGAGACAGTGAAGTAATCCTCCACTTCCTCCGAAAGAACCACCGAGCCGCCGCCAGCCGAAGCTTGAATGGCAAACCGGGGGATCGATACCTGGTGCAGGTTCTTGCCCAGAACTGCGGGCGTTGTGCTGCCGTTGCCTTCGCCGGTGATTAGCCAGTTGATGTCAGCTCCGATGCGCTCGCGAAGCAGACCGAGAAACTCGGTATCTGGCTGGCGATCTCCCCGCTCATAATTCCCGATCGTATTGGCGTGAACACCGAGCACGGACGCAAAGTCCTCGCGGGTTGCATCAAGGCTACAACGAGGCCTCCGAGGCCGAGCCACCTGCAATATTTAGGAAACTTTGGTAGCGGGAGAGGGACTCGAACCCCCGACACGCGGATTATGATTCCGCTGCTCTAACCAGCTGAGCTACCCCGCCGCCAGCCGCCGATTGTTATCGGGCCGGACGGGCGGCATATAAGGTGCGGCCTGCTCCGGTGTCAAGCTTGCTTTGGGCTTTTCTTGCCTGTTGATCGATCTTGCCTGACACAGCGTCCGGAAAGGCGGGTTTGGCTCCCGGCTCGCCCGCCACTCAAACCCGGCCACCCCGGGGTTTGCCGGGCGGCGCGCGTAGCCGGGTGCCACTCTGTCCAGGTCTGCGATTGCCGTCATAACCAGTGCGGAAACTGCCGGCCCGCCGGCTGATCCTGCGCGTCGATCCGGTCGGACAAGACGCCATGCCGCACCTGTGCCGGGCGGCAGGCCGTGCGCCTTGCCTTGCCTTGGCCCGCCATCGGGTCTAATCCGGTCCGCAAAGACTGCGACAAGACGTACACAGGACAATTACCACCCATGCAAACTGCCCTCCCCCCGAAGATCGCCGTTGTCGGTTGCGGCTATTGGGGAACAAACCACGCCCGCACGTTTGCGGAACTCGGCGCGCTTTATGCCGTCTCCGACCGCCATCGCGACCGCACCGAAGCGCTTGCCGGCCAGCATGGCGTCAAGGCCATGGAGTTCGAAGAAATCCTCGCCGATCCGGCTGTCGACGGCGTGGTTCTGGCGCTGCCGCCGCAATATCATGCCGAGCAGGCGATCGCGGCGCTTGAAGCCGGCAAGCATGTGCTGGTCGAAAAGCCGATCGCGCTCTCGGTCGCCGATGCGCGCCGCGTGGTCGAGGCCGCACAGCACACCGGGCTTGTCGCCATGACCGGCCATGTGCTGCGCTTTCATCCCGCCTTTGAAGCACTCGAGGCGATGATCGCGAATGGCGACCTCGGCGCGGTGCGCTACATTCATTCCCACCGCGTCGGGCTGGGCAAGTTCCACGCCGAAAACGATGCCCTGTGGGATATCGCCCCGCATGATCTGTCGCTGATCCTGGCGCTGACCGGCGAAAAGCCGGTCAATGTCCGCGGCGTCGGCTCGGCCATGCTCAACCGGCTGTCGGATTTCGCCCATTTGCACCTGCAGTTCCCGGGCGGAGTGCGCAGCCATGTGTTCGCCTCGCGGCTCAACCCCTACCGCGAACGCCGCCTCACCGTGATCGGCTCGAAGGCGATGGCAGTGTTTGATGACGTGGCGCCGTGGAACCAGAAGCTGGCCGTCTACCATCACAAATTATGGGAGGATGACCGCGGCTGGCAGTCGGAGATGGTCGATCCCGATTACATCGATATTCCCGATGGCATGCCGTTGACCCGCGAATGCGCCCACTTCCTCGAGTGCATCCGCACCGGCGCGGAACCGCGCACGCCGGTTGCCGATGGTCTCGCCGTCATCGAGATCCTGTCCGAAGGCACTGTCCGCCACGACTAGGGCCTGAAGAGCCAAGCCACCTTGCATCCAGAAAGCCGCGGGCATCCCGCCCGCGGCTTTTTTGGGTCTCGCGTTTGTGGGATGTCAGGCCGCCGGCTGCAGCAGGGTGGAAAGCATCGCCTCGGCGGCAGCCGACCGTTCCGAGCGGTCGATGAAACCGCCGCCGAACACCCGCGCCTCGTCGCCCGGCGCCGAATACAGCACACAGGCCTGCCCCGGCGCCACGCCGGCTTCCCCTTCGACCAGTTCGACCGAGACTTCGCCATCTGCAACCCGCAGGATTGCCGGCCGCGGCGGCCGGGTCGAGCGGACCTTGGCAAAACACTCAAGCCCCTCGGGGCCAATGTCGGTGAGCGAAGCGTCGCCAAGCCAGTTGACATCGCGCAGGATCAGCCGCCGGGTGTCGAGCGCCTCGCGCGGGCCGACGATCACCCGCCGCGACCGCGCATCGAGATGCACCACATAGAGCGGATCGCCGGTGGCCACACCGATGCCGCGGCGCTGGCCGATGGTGTAATGCACGATGCCGGGATGCTCGCCCAGCACCCTGCCATCGATATGGACGATGTCTCCGGCAAGCGCCGCGTTGGGCTTGAGCTTTTCGATCACATTGGCGTATTTGCCCTGCGGCACGAAGCAGATGTCCTGGCTGTCGGCCTTCTGCGCCACCACCAGCCCCATTTCCTCGGCCAGTTCGCGCGTCCGGATCTTCGGCAGCTCACCGAGCGGAAACCGCACGTAGTCAAGCTGGTCCTGCGTCGTGGCGAACAGGAAATAACTCTGGTCCCGATCCGAATCGATCGGCCGGTAGAGCGCACGCCGGCCCGGATTGTTAGGCGACGGGTTGGCGCGCGACCGGATGTAATGCCCCGTCGCCAGCGCATCAGCCCCCAGATCGCGGGCCGTGGCCAGCAAATCGGCAAATTTGACGGTCTGGTTGCAGGCCACGCACGGAATCGGCGTTTCCCCGGCAACATAGCTTTCCGCGAACGGATTGATCACCGCTTCGCGAAACCGTTTTTCATAATCGAGCACATAATGCGGGATGCCCAGTGTTTCGCACACACGGCGGGCATCATCGATGTCCTGCCCGGCACAGCAAGACCCGGCGCGGTGCACCGCCGCGCCGTGATCGTAAAGCTGCAGCGTCACACCCAGGACGTCATAGCCTTCGCGCGCCAGAAGGCCCGCAACAACTGAGCTGTCAACGCCGCCCGACATGGCGACCACCACCCGCGTGTCACGCGGGTCCTTATCAAAATCGAGACTGTTCACTGTCTTCCCCGGCATTCAACAGCGTTCAAGGCGCTGATCAAGCGGTTGCAATTATGTCCGTTCGGACCCTGCCTTTATAGGGTGTCCGGCCGCCCGCAACAAGATGCCCCGGCCCCGCGACGCAGCCTGCGCCAAAACTTACCAAATCCTTGCCGGGCCCTTAGCCAATTTTTAAACCCCCGCCTGTAGTGTCAGCTCCATAGGTCTTGAGTGTGTAAGAGAGTCCAATGACCGAGATGGTACGACCCCGTGTCAAATATGTGATCGGCCCCGACGGGAGCCCGTTGACGATCGCAGATTTGCCCCCCGCCAACACCCGTCGATGGGTGATCCGGCGAAAAGCAGAAGTGGTGGCCGCAGTGCGCGGCGGCCTTCTCAGTCTTGAGGAGGCTTGCGAGCGCTATACGCTGACGGTTGAGGAATTCCTCTCCTGGCAGTCGTCGATAAGCGACCACGGCCTTGCCGGCCTGCGCACCACGCGCATCCAGCAATACCGGCACTAGCCCGCCTCTCCCCGGTGCAGTCCTTGCATGCGGGAAACCCGAGAAAACCGGACATGAATCAGCGCCAGCTCGCAACGGATCTGTTGTGGCGGGCGCTGCGTCTATCCTGTTTGCCGCCGTCGGGGTAAGCGTCAGACTGCTGCCGTTCAATGACGGTGTTTCGTAGCCGCCAGGTCTGACCCGGCCGGCGGCGCGATCATGTCCGTGGCTGATGTCCCAAACGGCCGGCAAGCCCGTGCGCCAGAGCCGCAACCAGGGCGGAAGCTGCGTAGAACCAAAGGCCCGGTTGAGAAAACGCCTGCGCTATGCCGCCGGTTTTGGCCGCGACAATCACCAGGGCCACCAGGACCACATCCATCAGCGACCAGCGGCTCAGATGCGGCAACAGCCGCATCGTCCATCCGGAATTGCGCGCAACCCCGATCGCCTCGGCCGAAATTGCCAAGAGCTTGACCACCGGAAATGCCACCGACACCAGCCCGACCACCACAGCCAGGACCGGGTCGTCGCCGCTCCAAAGCGTTCCAACCACGCCCAGCAGCGAGGGCGACCTGTCAAAAAAATACAGGGTTTCAAATCGCATCAGGGGCAACACGATCCCCAATCCGAAAAACAACGGTGCCAACACCAGTGCCAAGGCAAGCGCCAAACGCATCAGCCCATACTCCCAATCAATTACCCCGGGCCGGACCCGATGCTCGGCGCGCCGTCCACGCGGCACACTCGCCTCTTCCTGCGATATGTTTCAATTTCGGACAGGAAGACACAAGTGTTATCAAGCGCCGTGGAGTTCCTTACCCGACGGCGCCCCGGCCTGGCAAACAGGAGTGTGGCGCCGTGACCTTGGCCAGCCCGGCGGCAACAGGGTTAAATCGGGAAAAGGCGACTTGTTTCATTCCGAAACATGGCCGCGGCCCTTGCACGGCTGATCAAACCCGGCGCACGACCGCGCGTGCCTCGCGAGAAGCGCGAAACCGGGTCTGAACATGCGAAGTATGGACGGGTGATCGCCCAAAGCCATGACCGGCTTTGCACGAACTGGGCGCAAAAGGCGCAAACAAACGCCTGCGCCTCGCCTGACGGCGGTTTCCTGGGTCTGCCGCAGATCCGAGGCCAGCTCAGACTGCGCGGCTTGACCTGTGTCCGGCATCACGCTCTTCAAGTGCAGCCGCTTTTTCGTGCTCGGCCTGCGCCTCTTCGAGCGCCAACTCGGCCGCATCCATCTGCACCTTCAATTCACGAATCGAAGTCTGCAGATTGTCGGACCGCTGCCGCGCTGCCTTGGCGAATGTCGGATAGGCGAAATGGGAAGGGTCGGTGTTTCCGGCCTTCTTTTCCTCGGCAGTGATCTGGTACTCCAGCTCGGCTGCCATTTTTTCCATTTCTGCCATCATCAGCTGGATCTGTCCAAGCTGACGGGTTTTTTCATTAACCTGAAATTGCTTCAGGCGAACATGGCTCTCACGCGACTTCATACGCAATACTCCCGTGATGCGAGATCCCGGCTATTGAAACTCTCGTTACACTGGCAAATTTGCCAGTCCCGATCTGCAAATAATGACCGCAGCGTTAACTTTTTACCCGCCGCGGTAACCATTCATTTACGGGCATCATTAATACTAACGCTCATGGTTTAAGGCGGGGTAAACGGAAAACATGATTTTTCTGCCTGTCATTCCGGAGTCCTTTGAATCACTTGCGTGATCTTCTTGATGTGAAACTTGAAGAAATACAGGCGATTTTTTGGGAATAAAATCAGGAGTATGCCAGTGAAAATTAACATTCGGATAGTGGTTGCATAACCTGATCAGAATTTGTTAACCATTCCATGGCAGCCTCCAAATCAGGCAACGACTGGATCCGTATCGCGTAAGTGGATCACATTACCTTGCGGCGGCGGAAAAGGGGATAAATATGCGGGTTCTACTGATCGAGGATGACAGCGCCACAGCTCAGAGCATCGAGTTGATGCTGAAGTCTGAAAGCTTCAACGTGTACACCACGGATCTGGGTGAAGAGGGCGTCGATCTCGGCAAACTTTACGACTATGACATCATTCTGCTGGATCTCAATTTGCCGGACATGTCCGGTTATGAGGTGCTGCGCACTCTCAGGCTTTCCAAAGTCAAGACACCAATCCTGATCTTGTCCGGCATGGCCGGCATCGAAGACAAGGTGCGCGGTCTTGGATTTGGCGCCGATGACTACATGACCAAGCCGTTCCACAAGGACGAGTTGGTGGCACGTATCCATGCGATCGTGCGGCGCTCCAAGGGCCATGCCCAATCGGTCATCACCACCGGCGACCTGGTTGTCAATCTCGATGCGAAGACGGTCGAAGTCGGCTCGCAGCGGGTTCACCTGACCGGCAAGGAATACCAGATGCTGGAGCTCCTTTCGCTCCGCAAGGGAACAACCCTGACCAAGGAAATGTTCCTCAATCACCTTTATGGTGGCATGGATGAGCCGGAACTGAAGATTATCGACGTCTTCATCTGCAAGCTGCGCAAGAAGCTTGCGACATCGGCCGGCGGCAAGAACTACATCGAGACCGTCTGGGGCCGCGGCTATGTGCTGCGCGAGCCGGATGAAGGCGAAATTCTCGAAAGCGCCTGATCCGACACAACAGGATCAGACCTGAAACAAAAAACCCGCCGATCCGGCGGGTTTTTTCTGTCTCGGTTTTTTCTGTCTGAGGATCTCAGTAAATCCCAGCCCAGGTGCTCGAAGCCCTAGGCCGCGATTGCATACGGCGCGAAGGCTTCCGTCAGGCTGCGGCGGTCGAACGGCTTGAGCAGGAAGTCATCCGCACCGGCACGCTTGCCAGCCATCATCTGTTTGAACTCTTTTTCGATCATCAGGTAGAAGATGCGCACATCTTTTCCACCTTCCATCTGGCGGACCGAGGAAATCAGATCCAGCGCCCCGGTCATGCCGGCGTCCACGCACAGGACCTCCGGCAATTGCGCATCACACATGATCATCGCTTCGCCAGCGTTTGACGCTTCGATGACAAGATAATCCAGCCCGGTCAGAATGCGCTTGGCAACCTTGCAAATCACGGCAGAATCATCGGCAATCATCAAGCGGCGCATGACGTTTCTCCTTTGGCCTCTTCGCAACGAACCCGGAAGCGGTTTCGCTGTCGTTGCCAAGAAGACTAGCTCAAGGGAGCGAATATTTCGTAATCAGACAGGCTTAACGGAGTGTTGCCACCCGGCAAGGCGAGGCCTTTTCAGGCCGCCGCCTTCGGCTGTGCGGTAAACACCACTTCCTCGGCATTTGCCGTGCACGACAGCGCAAGCCCGGCCTCTTCGGCCAGGAGCACCGTGTAATACGGCTGAATCGAATGCGCATCGATTGCCTCATCCACATTGCCGGAATGGATTTCGAGGAATTTCGGCGGCACGCGAACCATCCGTCCCCTGCAGACCAGGCGGAAGCGTGGATCCGTTTCCGGCGTCTCGATCGTCACTTCAATCTCGCCGCCGCGAGGAATTGCGCCATAGGCGACAAGAAACAGATTGAGCAGCAGCTTGACCTGGTTCTTGGGAATGATGGCGCGTGGCCCGCTCCATGTCACCGTGGTCTTCTTGTCGGCCGATACATAATCGACCACGGCTTTTTCTGCCTCGCCGGTGTCGATCGACGCCCCGACCGACCCCGAAGCACCAAAGGCCAGCCGGGCAAACTTGAGCCGCACGGAAGCGTTGAGCGCACTGGTGCGGATCAGATCCATTGCATCGGCATCGGCACCGCCCTCGTCGAGCAGCTCCAAGCCGTTGTTGATCGCCCCCACCGGCGAAATGATGTCATGGCACACCCGGCTGCACAAAAGCGCTGCAAGATCCGGCCCCGCCAGGGTCAAGTTGTGATTCTTCGACATCGAATTCTCCTCTTTGCGCCCCACGCGTCGAATCGGCTCGGCAGCAAAATCGCACCAGGTGCCTTTAATCGCAAGCGCTTCAGCCACGAACCAGTATTGGGACGCAACCGACGCTTCAGATAAATGGCTCCGCCCTAAAGACACCACATTTGGTAAACTGCTTATTAAGATCGCCGCGCCACAATGTGATCACTGTTTTCTGTGGTATCTACCGACCCATCAATGGAGTGGACCCAATGATCGCGTCCCGCTTTTGCATAAGTGCTCTTGCCTCGGCTTTTCTGTCCCTCGTGTTGATTGCCGGGACAATGCCGGGCGCCCGTGCGCAATCGGCAAACGCATCGCAATACAACGCGCAGGAAATCATCGACGCCGGTCATGGATTTTTCGGTTCGACCTCCGGCGCCCTGGCCAAGGTGGTTGAAAAGGCGTTCCAGTCCTACGGGCTGCCGAACGGCTACATCCTGGGCCAGGAAGCTTCCGGCGCCTTCATCGGCGGCCTGACCTATGGCGAAGGCGAGCTGTTCACCAAGAACGCCGGCCAGCACGATGTGTTCTGGCAAGGTCCATCGCTGGGATGGGACTACGGCGGCAACGGCAATCGGACGATGATGCTGGTCTACAACCTCCCGAGTATCGAAGGCGTCTACGGTCGCTTTGGCGGCGTATCAGGCTCGGCCTTTGTGGTCGCCGGCCTGGGCATGACGGTGCTCAAGCGCGAAGGCGTTCTGGTGGTTCCCATCCGCACCGGCGTCGGAGCCCGCCTGGGTGTCAATATCGGGTATCTGAAGATGACGCCGGCACCAACCTGGAACCCGTTCTAAGGCCAAACCGAGCTCCAACAACCTGCAAGCGGCCGGTCACGGCCGCTTTTTCGTTGAAAATGCGATGCCAGTTTTTACTTTCCTCCGGTCGCATTCAACTCTTGCCGCTTGCCGATACGACGTGGCCATGCTTAATGCTTTCGCAAGTTTTAGCTGGGCCATCTTGAGCCCGGCACCAGACGATGTGGATGTATAGTGATCGAGTTTGTCCTGTTATTTGCGCTGGGATTTCTGGCTGCCGCCTTGGTCGCGTTGATTGTCGCGCCGATCATCCAACGCCGTGTGGTCAGTCTCACCGAGCGCAGGATCCGCTCCAGCGTGCCCCTGTCGGTCGCCGAGATCCGGGCCGAAAAGGACATGGCGAGAGCCGCCTTCGCAGCCGAAAACGCACGCCTTTCGGTTGACCTCAAGCACAACCGCGATCAGCTCACCGAAAGCGTGGCCCACGGGACGAGGCTGAGCAAGGAGCTTGTTTCACTCCGGGCAGAGAAACTCGCAGCCGAAGCACTGGTGGAAGAGCATGACAACAGCATCCGCGATCTCCATGGAGAAATCCATGACCGCGATGCGAAAATCACGACGCTGGCCGGACAATACAGCGATGCCGCACGGCTGGCCGAGGCCCGCAAGCACGAGATTGCGGTGCGCGATGACAAGATCAACCGGATAGGCGCGGAAATCGAAGAGCTTCGGATCGATGTGGTGACACTCGACACCGAGGTGGAGAACTTCAAATCCCAGATCCGCGAACTGCGCAACGAGCGCAATGGCTTGCGCGATGCGCTGAAGGATACCGAAGCCGTCAACCGGGATCTGGAAAACCGGCTGAAGAGCAACGATGAGCGGCTGTCCCAGAGCGAAGAAAAGCTCGCCAAGACCATCACGGCGCTCACCGACAGGGAAAATGCCCTGGATCGGCGGATTGCCGAAGTCGAGCGCTTCAAGAAGAAGAACCGCGAACTCTCCGACGAACTCAGGGCGGTCAGGAATGCTGCCCGTGAAGCCGGCATTTCGGTCAAGGCGGTCAGCGTCACGGCCAGCGCCGCGGAGCAGCCGGAGGAGCCGGCAACGCCCGAGGAACTGCTGACGGAAACCGGGGGCGACGATCTTGCCGCGGTTGACGTCCCTGTCAAAGCTGTTGTGAGCGCCCCTCCGCCCATCGACAAGCCGGTCGACAGGCCCGTCTCGAAAACCGCTGAACCCCGTCAGCCCGCGCAGCAGGACCCCGAGCCGCGCCCTGCCATCAAGGCTGCCGTTCACCCCCTGCCTATGCCGGAAGTTGTGCCGGAAAAACTGCAGGTCACCGAGCACCTCAGCGAAGAGGAAAAGATCGATCGTCTTCGTGCCCGCCAGGCTGCGCTGATCGAGCGGCTGCTGAAAGCCGACAAGAGCACCAACGATGCCGCCCTGCGCCGGGAAATCGCAACCGTGGCAGCGATGATGGTGGAACTGACCGCCAGCCGCGATGGCAGCTCGTCACCGATCTTCAAGATCCTCAAGGGCAACGAAGACACTGACCAGGCAGATGACTCCGAGCCAAGCCTGGCCGCACGGGCCCGTGAGCTGCTTGCCAGCCATCACTGAGCCGGCTGCCTTCACGCTGAAACAAGCTGTGACGTCAGGTACTTGCCAATTGCGGGCGCCATGCGCCAGGCCCGCGCGGCCTGCGACAGCTTCTAGCCCCCGGCCCGGCCCATTCGCACGGCGGCGTGCCACAACGCTATGCCGCTCGCTGTTGCCACGTTGAGGCTGTCCATTCCGGGCGCCTGCTCGATCCTGAGCGTCTTGATCCGATCCATGATCTCGGCTGGAAGCCCCTCGCCTTCGGTGCCGGCAAGCAAAGCCAGCCGCCGGCCCGGCCGGTAATCGCTCAGCGCCTGCGCCCCGCGTGGCGACAACCCGGCGACCTCGAAACCATGCTCCGTCAGGGTGGCGACCATTTCGGCAATCGAACCGCCGCGGCAGAACGGCACCCTGAGCGCCGCCCCGACCGAAACCCGGATCGCCTTGCGGTAAAGCGGGTCGCAACAACTCGCATCGAGCACCACGCCATCGGCGCCAAACACCCCGGCATTGCGGAAAATGCCGCCGATATTGTCATGGTTGGCAATTCCGCAGGCCGCCACCAGCAAGGCTTGGTCAGGCAATCCGGACAGGAAATCGGAAAACGAGGCGGATGGCAGATGCCGGCCAACGGCCAGAATGCCACGGTGCATGGCGAAGCCGACCGCCGCATCAAGCACCTCGCGTCCCGCGACATAGACCGGGAAACCGGGCTCGATGCGATCAAGCAGATCACCGAGACCGTCAATCCGGTTTTCCAGGATCAGCGCCTTTTCCAGAACGAACCGGCCCGCGCCGGCTTCCGCATCCATCAGCGCCTGCAGCACCACCCGGCCCTCGGCGATAAACCGGTCGCCGCGCCCGGCCAGGTCCTTGTCGCGCATCGCGGTAAACTCGACAATGCGCGGATCCGCCGGATCCTCGACCCTGATCAGGCGCGACCGCAGGTCCCGTTCCATGATCAGCGGTTGATCACGACAATGTCGCTGACGATGCGGCCAACCGAGATATCGTGAACGATCAGCCGCCGCGATCCATCGGCGGCACGGCCGAAGAAGCCGATCCGGGTCCCATCGAGCGTCACGCTTTCAACAGTGAAACCCAGTGGCAGTGCCGCCACACCTTCAACCGGCGCATCGGACGGCACGCTCACCGACGAGCCGGCGACCATCGCGCCGTTCGCCGCGGTATCGTCGCTGCGCGTGAATTTATAGACAAGCGCGCCCAGCACGGTCATAAGACCGATGAACATGATGCCGATCGACACGGCCAGCAGCCGTACCATTTTACGCCGGACTTTTTCCATCTCGGGATCAAGCGGCTTTTCGTCGAGATCGTCATCATTCATTTTCGACATTTCCATTCCTTGCCGGGCGGACCCTGATAGTGAAGAACGCGACACCGTTTAACGAAGCTAAGACAGATAGGGAAGCCCGGGACGGTTCCGAAGACCAATCTCACCGGCAGGTCCTGGTTGCCGGCGACGACGCCGAGGGCCGGCTCGATGCCTGGCTGGCGGCCGAACTGGAGCCTGATCTGTCGCGCAGCCGCATCAAGGCGCTGATCGAGGCCGGCGCGGTCAGCGTCAATGGCGTCAAGGCCAAGCAGGCCAAGCACAAGATCCATCCCGGCGACGAGATCGAACTGGACATGCCCGAGCCGGAGGATCCAGATCCCGTCGGCGAGGATATCCCGCTTGAGATCCTCTATGAGGATGACGACCTCATCGTCATCAACAAGCAGGCGGGCCTGGTGGTCCACCCCGGTGCGGGAAACTGGACCGGAACCCTGGTCAACGCGCTGATCCACCATTGCGGCGACAGCCTGTCGGGCATCGGCGGCGTCCGCAGGCCGGGCATCGTCCATCGCCTTGACCGCGACACCACCGGCGTCATGGTGGTGGCCAAGAACGACCATGCACACCGTCATCTGGCCGAGCAATTCGCAGATCACGGCCTCACCGGTCCGCTGGAGCGCGCCTACCAGGCCATCGTCTGGGGCAAGCCGGATGGCCTGAAGGGCACCATCAACGCCAGCCTCGGCCGCGCCCGCGACCGGATCCGCCGGGCGGTTCGCAATGACAATGGCGACGATGTCCGCCATGCGGTGACCCACTATTTCGTCTGTGAACGCTATGACGAAAAGACCGACAGCACCTGCGCCGCCAGCCTCGTCGAATGCCGGCTCGAGACCGGCCGCACCCACCAGATCAGGGTTCACATGGCCCATATCGGCCACCCGCTGATCGGCGATCTCGATTATGGCGGGTCGTTCAGGACCAAGGCCAACCGCCTGCCCGATGAAGTCCGCGACATCGTCAACGCCTTTCCGCGTCAGGCGCTGCATGCGTTCCTGCTGGTTTTCGAGCATCCCTCGAGCGGCGAAACGATGCGGTTTGAAGCCCCGTTGCCGGCGGATATGGAACAATTGCGCGCCTCTCTCGCCAGCCTTTGAGAACAATCTGTCACCCTCATCACGCGACCGTGAACTCGGTTGCATCTTGATCCCGGCTTTCGCCACAATTAAATGGCACTTAGGCCAACTCGGATGCTGCAACGGGTCCGAGCCTTAAGGCTTGCCGCAAGGAAGCCGAAACTAGGGATAAGGGGGTGCTGTCATGGCCCAAGTCAATTTGCCGTCCATTTCCGCGGGCGAGAACGGTCTCAACCGCTATCTTGCCGAAATCCGCAAGTTCCCGATGCTGGAACCGCAGGAAGAATACATGCTGGCCAAGCGCTTCCTCGAGCACGAGGACACCAAGGCCGCGCACAAGCTCGTCACCAGCCATCTGCGCCTGGTCGCCAAGATCGCCATGGGCTATCGCGGCTACGGCCTGCCGATCGGCGAGGTTATCTCCGAAGGCAATGTCGGGCTGATGCAGGCGGTCAAGAAATTCGACCCCGAGCGCGGCTTCCGGCTTGCCACCTACGCCATGTGGTGGATCAAGGCCTCGATCCAGGAATACATCCTGCGCTCCTGGAGCCTGGTCAAGATGGGCACCACCGCCAACCAGAAGCGGCTGTTCTTCAACCTGCGCAAGGTCAAGAGCCGCATTCAGGCTGTCGAGGATGGCGATCTCAGGCCCGACCAGGTGGCCCAGATCGCCACCAAGCTCAACGTCTCCGAAGAAGAAGTGATCTCGATGAACCGCCGCCTCTCCGGCGACGCGTCTCTCAATGCCCCGATCAGGGCCAGCGAAGGCGAATCCGGCCAGTGGCAGGATTGGCTGGTCGATGAATCGGAAAGCCAGGAAGACATGCTGGTCGAGCAGGACCAGCTCGAAACCCGCCGCGCCATGCTGCAGAACGCGCTCGATGTGCTCAACGACCGCGAAAAGCGCATCTTCGAGGCCCGCCGCCTGCGCGACGACCCGATCACGCTGGAAGATCTCTCCACCGAGTTCGAAATCAGCCGCGAGCGCGTCCGCCAGATCGAGGTCCGCGCCTTTGAAAAGGTCCAGGACGCGGTGCAAAAGGCCGCCGCCGCCCGCGACAAGGCCCTGGTCACCGTCGAGGACTGATGGGCAGGCACGCAGGCTTTCACCGCCCCTGATCTCCCTCCTTACAGTGGGGTCCGAAGGTCGGTTGAGATCGCCCGTCCTCCGGACCCCACTGCAAGGGGAGAGAGGCAGCCCACCGATTTGGCACTTATCTGTCCACCGTCGTGCCGGACACCGATCCGGTATGACGGATGGAGAGTGGTCCCCCAATAGATCAGTCGGCGTCTGTGGCGTTTCCTTTCTTGTCCCCGCCATCATCCGACACCAAACCCCCGCGCGCGAAAGATCTCGCCGTCGGCTTCAAGCATCTCCTGGTCCGAAAACAATCCGGACGTGCGGGGCGCGGGCGACTGGCCCGTGGTGGTGGAAGAATGTGGCTTGGCGCAGCTGCCCGCGCCCCACTGATGAGAGGAGTCCCGCGCCTTCCGGGCACGGGGTGGCATCCTTGCTGGCGAAAGATCATCTCGAGCCCTGGACGGTTTCGTCCTGTTCGGTCGCCCATGCGTCCGAACCCGCCCTCTCCCGCTGCGACCGCACGGCATTGTCCGCGATGGCCGCGACCGGGATGTGTCAGGCCGGCGTCTGGAGTGGTGATGCAACCCCGTGACCGGCCTGCCCGCCGGGCCACGGTTTGCATGACAAACGCCGCCGGGGAAGGCATTGCCTGCACCCGGTTCCGGCTTTCGCGCGGCACACCCTTGTCAGATCCACTTCGACCTGACAGGCGACCCACGCTGGCCGGGATGTTCCCTTCGCCGAGTTTCCGGCCCGCAGGTACGGCCCCCGCACACCGGAACTCACCGCCTCCCGCCGGCCAAGGCTCCGTCAGCCCCGGCCATCCGTGTGACGGAAGGTATGGATAGTGTGGCATGGGTGGAGGGGGTGTGGAAAAAATGGGGGGTTTTTTGGGGTCGGAATGCAGTCGCTCGCTGCTGATTTGTATTCCTCAACTACGAGCAGGAAGCGCCGTTTTTGCCCGAGAGTAGACCTGCGGACCATTCCCGCTATCGACATTCGAGGCCAAAATGAACACGCCGCGCTTCCAGATCAGTGATAGTCTCGGGGTGCATCAAACCATTATCAGTAATTTGATCGCGGAAGTTGCGATAAGCGGTGTTGTAGAATGAGCCAAGAATAAACTCCATAAACCTAAATGGGCTAATTGCTGAGCGCATAGGTATCCGGCAGTTTTTATACTGTCCTATTGTAACATGACTCATGGGGTGTTCATTTTCTACATAAGCCTGCCGATCAAAATCAAATCTAAGAGGTGTTGTGACAACCTTGCTTTCTAGAATGTCCGCATAGACCAAATCCATCTCATATACTTCAGGCTCGTTCTGAAACTCACTCAAATCGGGAGATGGAAAGAAGGCAAGGCGATGCTTATCAACTTCATCATCTTGAAAAACATACTGAATTTGTATCAATCCGCCATCGGGCAGAGACATGTTGTAATCTCTATTACTCTTAAGCTCTTTGTAAAGATCTGAGTACGGAGTATTTTTCAGAACATACGCCAGACCTGTATCACCTTGGAAGGTAACTTCGATTCTGCTCGCGCCAATTTCTCTCAAAACAGCGTAATTTTGATCATCGGACAGCCCCAACTCGATTAATTTTCGAGTTATCTGATTAATTTCATCTCTCGCATCGCTAGCGTTAGTCATGTGTATTACTGCTGCCAAACATTGACCTAAGTCGCTCTATCACTTTTGGTGGCAGGTCCTCGATAAGTACGCGCCCAGCTTCAACATCTTCGATTAATTTGCTCAACTGCCGTGTGGAATCTTTCGTGGCCTGCTTCTCAAAATCAGTCATATCGCGATTGATAATGTTCATTGTTTTTCTAACTTCGGCTGTTGGGTATTTAAAATTTAGCTTGAATTCCGCTGCCTTTACGGCATTAAACTCATCTATGAGGATTTGCATATCCTCGCCGACGCCTATAACTCTCACCCAAGATTTACTTCTAGTAATGGCTGTAAAAAGTTGATTTCGGACACGCGCTAGACTTCCAAATGACCTAGCACAGCGATGAGCATTCATAATGTAAACCATTCCCGCCTCATTGCCTTTTGCTCTAAAAATCCCAGTAAAGGCAACAGATTCATTTCGTTGATCAAAAAAAGTATCAGCAGAAACATCAACTCCTGCTAAGTGTGATGGAATATCCATATCGAAAAGTAATTTTCGGGGCTTACCAACTTCAGATCGAGTAGACAGCGGATCGGGATTGATTACGATTATATCGTCAGCATCAAGCTCGTCTTCGGTCATATTTGAATGGATTCGATCAGCCAACCATTGCGCCTGCTCGTCCTTTGTTTCAAATTTCACGAACTGGATGAGGTCATCAATATCTGAGTGGCTTTCGAGAAAAGTTGGGCTGGTTTCTGGTGGTCTTGCTAGTGTAACATCATGGCCGTCATCGAGTTCACCCTCTTCGACCCTGTAGCCCACATCAAGCCAGAGTTTACTTTGATCAAACATCTGAATAAGGCCCGTCCCCGTCTTTTCGTCAGGTTGACGGTAAATTCCGAAACCTAACGCGTGGGCTGTTGCGAGAACAGGGCGAGAATTTCGATAACATTTCTCCAAAATAATGTCTTGTTGCGGTTGTCCCGGCGCGGGGTTGCTGAATACTACTTTGGGATCCCCGTCAGGTTTCTTTCCGAATAATTCCTCAGGAGGCGGCAAGCTGGAATCAGTCAGGGACTGAAGTTCATCATATGCGTAAACAAGTCTCTTTTTGTCAGACAGCATTGAGTAGCACATCTGAAAGAATGGAGCCCCAAAGTCCTGAGCTTCGTCAATTAGAATTACGTCAAAGAGGTGTTTGTCAGTTTTGCTTGCACTCAAAGCTTCGGCGCAAACTCCGGAAAAGGCTGTATCGTAAGAATATTTACGCCGTGCTGCTTGAAAATCAACGTAGTCAAGCCCGTGCGCTTTAACAAATTTGTAGTATAAACCGCTTCTTTCAGGCGCTCCAGGAGCACCCCAAGCATTGAGAACGCTGATGTTCGACCATATCGGTTCTTCACCCGACTGTTCGATAACAAACGTATTAATTAATCGTCGGAACTGTTCTTTCAGAGAGCGCGTGTTGAATGTGACTGCTATCCGCCAATCTGGGTGCTGAGTGTGGAGATATGCAGCCTTGAGGGCCAGAACAATCGTTTTCCCCGATCCCGCAAGGCCTCGTATTCTCTGAACTCCCTCTACTGTCTCGATAACAGCACGACCTTGAACATTATCTAGATTGGCAATTGAGTCCTCAAGGGCCTTGAGCTTGGCACCACGAGAGTCCGGGAGAGAAATATTTCTACGACGCTTACCTTTGCGAATCGTGGAAATGGATTGAATGACGGAGAGTGCACTTTCTAGAAGTTCGGGGTGCTCCCAATTTATATCATCGATGGTGCCTTGGATTGTAGACAAATCACAGAGTGGATAGCCTTCTACACCTTGATTTGCAGTGTTTACCGCTGGCGCAAATGTAATTACTTCAGGCCTCGCCAAAAGTGTTCGACCCTTCATTAGTTCTCTGTACCCACGAAGTTTTGTTTCTAGTCTATTAGCACTTTCATCTTGCGCAATATCGTAGTCTTCGATTCGTGTACCTTCTACAAGGCAGAAAACAATTAGTCCTTTCTGTCGAGTAATTAGAAGGGCGTCTATTGGAAATGCACCTTCAGGGGCCGCGATTATCGGATAGCCGATGTAAAGCTCGCCATCCAGTTCCGGCCACTCATTTTGCAAGTGATCTGCCAGTTGCTGGCTTGAAATTGGCTTGCGGGTGGTGCCCCAAATTACACTGATCATTCTCTTGTTGACCTTAAAATCATTTGCGCTCGCGACATGAAACTTATGAGACATCAATACGCTTGCCGTCGAGCTGAACCTACCCTGCAACACATCCTTTGCCAACGATTTACGGGGTTGAGTGAACAGAGAACATGCCACACGATGCAACTCCGGCCCAACCTCTCCCCCAAGCTTGATCAAACCCGCGCACCGCTTTAACACTCAGTCCTCTTTCAAGAGCAATCGCAACACTTGCGCCGGGGGCATCTGAGAAATCCTGTGAGCGAACCGTGAAGCGCCTCCTCCGTCGATCGTTACTCCTGATCGGCCTCGCCGCCCTTCTGAGCGGCTGCAGCGTCACTTACGTCGCGCAGTCGCTGAAGGGGCATGCGGAGATCATGGCGGCGCGGCGGGATGTCGGGCGGGTGATCGGCGATCCAGCGACGCCCGAGGCGGTGCGCGAGCGGGTGGCTGCGGCGCGGGCGATCCGGCAGTTTGCCTCTGACGCTCTGGCGCTGCCCGACAATGAAAGCTACCGCTCCTACGTCGATATCGGCCGGGACTTTGTCACCTGGGCGGTCTATGCGGCGCCGGAATTCTCGCTGGCACCAAAGCTCTGGTGTTTTCCGGTGTTCGGCTGCGTGCCCTATCGCGGCTACTTCTCCAGGGACGGCGCGGTCGGCAATGCGCTTGAACTGCAAAGACAGGGCCTCGACGTCCATGTCGCCGGCGTCACCGCCTATTCGACGCTGGGCTGGACCGCCGATCCGCTGCTTTCCACCATGCTCAGACGCGAGGACGCCGACCTGGCGAGCCTGGTGTTTCACGAGCTCGCCCACCAGCGCGTCTATGTGAATGACGACACCGCCTTCAACGAGGCCTTCGCCGTGGCGGTGGAAGTGACCGGGGTGCGGAAATGGCTGCGCGCGGCGGGCGACGCGGAGGGCTCACGCCGCTATGAGGCGGGGCTCAAGCGCAGCGACGACTTCGTGGCGCTGGTGGCCCGCACCCGGGAGGAACTGGGCCAGGCCTATGCCGGGGCCGGAAGTGCTGCGGAAAAGCGGAAAGCAAAGGCTGCCGCGATCGAGCGGTTGCGGGCGCGCTACCGGCAGATGCGCGATGGAAGCTGGGGCGGGTACAGCGGCTATGACGGCTGGATCGAGAGCCCGATCAACAACGCCAAGATCGCCGCGACCTCGGTCTACAACGGCCTGGTGCCCGGCTTTCTCCGCCTGTTCGAGCTGTGCGCGCAGGACTATCCCCGCTTCTACGCCGCGGTCGGGCGGTTAGGCCGGCTTGCCAGGGCTGAGCGGGCTGAAGCGCTCAAGGCGGCCAGGACGTGTGAGTGACTTTCCGGATCAGGTGATCCCCCGAACGCCACCTTTTTGGGCAAGCGCCCTGCGGCCTGCAATCTCCCCCCTTGCGGTGGGGTCCGAAGGACGGGCGAGACCCGTGGCTCGCCCTGACAGGTCACAAAGTGACAGAGGGGGGTGACCCGAGACATCCTGCGGAGGAGAGATTACCCCCCTCTGTCGGCTATGCCGACATCTCCCCCTCAAGGGGGGAGATTGGAGGGCGTCCCGCCGCCCTCAGTTCTGCGGCGTTGCCTTGGCCCAGGCATCGAGCGCCTGGTTGAACACCTCGGTGCCGCTGGCGCCCTTTTCCAGCGTGATCAGCGCCTGCCGGCCGTTGGCATAGACCACCGGGATGTCGATCCAGTTGCGCTGGCGCAGCAGCTCGATATTGGCCTTGCGCGCCTCATCCAGATCGTTGAGCGCCACCATGTAGAAATCCTGGGTGATCTTGGCCGGCACGGCGATCAGCGGATTGCCCTGGTCGGCTTCGGTCTGCTTCATGGCAATGCGCTGCAACTGGTCGATCGATCCGCCATCGAAATCACTCGGCAGAGCAAAGACGATTTCGATGATATGGCTGGCCGGCAATGACGGGTCGGTGTTGCGCTTGATCGAAATCAGCGCCGACAGGCCCTTGTCGGGATTGTTGATTTCACCGCGAATGACCTGTTCGTCCGGTCCGTCTCCGGACTGCTCGGAGACCAGGGTCCAGACGACTGTGCCGGGCTTGACCTCGAGCGATTGCTGTCCGAGCCGCTCTTCGTAAAGGATCATCTTCTGCGCCACGCCAAGTGGCTGGGCTTCCGGCGCGGAGCCATCCTCCGGCGACACTGCCGCACCGGCGGTGGCGTCTTCCGCGGCTCCCTCGTCGACGGCGCCGGCATCGGTGATTTCGGCGACCGAACGGCCTTCGACAGTGTCATCGCCTTCCGGGCCCGGGGCAGGCCCCTCGTCGGTTTCGGTGCCGTCGGTACCCAGCCGCTGGGTAAACTTGGTATCGTCTGCCGCAACCGCTTCGGGAGCATCCGGCTCGGCCAAGGCCGTTTCGACCGGTGCCGGTTCCGGCTCGGGGGCAGCTTCAGGTGCTGTCTCCGCCGCCTCCTCGGCTGGCGGTGTCTCCTCGCTGGCGACCGGCGCTTCCACCGACGACGATCCGAACATTGCCGTGATGGTGTCCTTGTAGGCCCAGCCCCCGTAACCCACGAGGCCGAGGCCGACGAGGATCAGCACCAGCGCCACAATCCCGCCGATGCCGCCCCGTCCGGCAGCCGGAGACGAAGGCATGCCGGCATGGCGCGGCGCATGGTCGAGGCCGAATGCCGCGTCATGGGCTTCGCCGATCAGCTCGCCAGGACGCGAATCGTCCTCGGGTTCGGGCGGCAATTCCGCTGCCGGTTCGGGGCCTGCCTCCTGCTGTTCCCAGACAGGCTCCTGAAGCGGCGCCGCCATCGGTGCCGGCCTTGGCTCGGGCTTTGGTTCGGGTTTTGGCTCCGGCTTCGGTTCGGGCGTCGGCTTGGAGGCGGCTGGACGCGGCTCGGGCTTGGGCTCGGCGATCACCGGGCTCTTTTCCACCATCGATTCCAGTTCCGACATCAGCGCATCGGTTTCGTCCACGTCGGCAGGCAGGGCTTCGGCGTGTTCGCTTTCGACTTCCTTGACGGCGAGATCGAGCTTGTCGAGCTGGCGGGCGATCACCTCGTCGGACGGCGGCGGATTGATCGCTTCCAGCTGACGGCGGATTGCAGCCCGTGCCTTGTCATAAACCTTGGTCCGGTTCTCCGGCGTGTTCTCGGGCAGGTTGTCGACCGCCTTCCGGATGACTGCTACAAAATCCGCCATGCTCTACCCTGGTTCGATCCCACAAAGCGCTCCAAATCACGCGTTGCCGCTAACCTAGTCTTCAAACGGGTCAGTCACAAGTATGGTGTCGTCCCGCTCCGGACTTGTGGACAAAAGCGCCACCGGCGCACCGATCAGCTCCTCGATCCGCCTTACATACTTGATCGCCTGGGCCGGCAGATCGGCCCAGCTGCGGGCGCCGACGGTGGTGCCCTTCCAGCCTTCGATGGTCTCGTAGATCGGAGTGACGCGGGCCTGGGCGCCCTGGCTGGCCGGCAGGTGATCGATCTGGGTGCCGTCGAGGTCGTAGCCGACGCAGATCTTGAGTTCCTCGAGCCCGTCGAGCACATCGAGCTTGGTCAGCGCGATGCCGGTGATGCCGTTGACCGCCACCGATTGGCGCACCAGTGCCGCATCGAA
>Ga0189291_100070_pt1 | contig 140631 bp, 123 predicted proteins | sample UW1redminimetaG_FD_130331 | JGI IMG/M metagenome (GOLD analysis project Ga0189291, IMG submission 130331) | Marine microbial communities from the Costa Rica Dome - UW179B-red mini metaG | ecosystem: Environmental > Aquatic > Marine > Oceanic > Photic zone | place: Costa Rica: the Eastern...
CGATTCGCATGCCATTGTAGACCGCGGCAGCCGCGACGATGGCAGTACCATGCTGGTCATCATGGAACACCGGAATGTTCATAATGTCGCGCAGGCGCCGCTCTACCAGGAAGCACTCGGGCGCCTTGATATCCTCAAGATTGATACCGCCAAACGTTGGCTCCAGAGACGCAATGATATCCACCAGTTTGTCGACATCGGTCTCATTGATCTCAATGTCGAAGACATCAATGTCGGCGAACTTCTTGAACAACACGGCCTTGCCTTCCATTACCGGCTTGGCGGCCAACGGACCGATGTTGCCCAGACCCAGCACTGCCGTGCCGTTGGTGATCACAGCGACCAGATTACCACGCGCGGTCAGGTTGGCGGCCTCGTTTGGGTCGTCGGCAATTGCTTCACAGGCGAACGCCACGCCGGGGGAATAGGCCCGGGACAGATCACGGTTGTTGGCAAGCGGTTTTGTGGGCCGAATGGCCAGTTTGCCTGGCGTCGGTTCTGAATGATAGCGAAGGGCGCTGTCCTTGAATGAGTCGTCTGACATGTAGATCCTTCCTGTTTCAGGGCGTGATTGGCTTGCTACGGACAGAAACCTGTCGCCCCCGACAGGGCGGCCGAGCAGCCGATCGAACTATTTTAGCCCTTATGTCAGCACGATTGCCAATGCATAAATCAGACTGACCCTGGAACTCCGTATCCAGGGATAGACACGAGACATGCCAGGCATTGTATCTGAACAACATTTGAACGAGTATGCTGAAATTGCGTTCACGGCTGCCGGCAAGCGCATGATTTGCATCATGGCTTGCGAGGCTGTCGGCAGAGGATTATACCAAAGGTCTGGCGTTACCAGTCAGAGCTGGCAGGCTCATCCGGATCCGAGCGCAGGAATTCGATCAGGTCTGCATGGTATTGCTCTGGGTTTTCAAAATGCGGGTTGTGGCCGATACCCGGGTACAGATTCAACTCGGCATTGGGCAAGGTCTGTGCCACCATGCGCGCCTGACCGGCAAAATCACTGGTCAGCCGGTCATCCGCACCGCCCAGTACCAGTGCTTTGGTATCAATGTGCTGCCAGTCGTAAACAACCGGATCAAAATACAGAATGGCTTGTTGCCAGGCCCGAATCCGCGCCAACAAAGGCCAGTCCGAAATCAGTGTCTGGCCATACTGATAGCGCACAAACTCCAGATATTCCGGCTTGATCTCGGTATTGTAGTAACGCATGTGGTTGGCCAGAATCGACCGGTAGCTGGTGTTCTCGCGCACGCTTTGCGCAGCTTCCTCAATGTCCCGCCAGGGGCGGTTCTGGCGCTGGTCGCTCATGCCTATCTGGTTCACAAATACCACATGTGTCGTGGTGTCCGGATAGGTCATGGCAAATCGTGCCGCCAGCATGCCGCCCATGGAATGACCGACAATCGCACTGTGCTCAATGCCCAGATGATCCAGCAGCTTTTTGGCATCCGATGCAAAAATATGCAGATTGTAGGGAATGTCCAATTTTGACGAGCGGCCATAACCTATGCGATCGGGCACCACCACGCGGAAGCCGGCCGCTGACAGGGCTTCAATGGTCGGCGCAAAACCGATACCGGCGAAATTCATGCCGTGGAACAGCATAACCGTCTGGCCATTGGCGTTGCCGGTGGGTGCGACATCCATATAGGCTTTCAGGCCATCCTGACCAAAATGTGTGACTGGCATGTAATCCACCGGATAGGGATAGTCTATTTCCACCATGGAGGCAGAGACCGGTCCCCAGTCTGCCGGCGGCTCGCTGGGCGGCTCGCCCTGCGCTGCGACCAGGCTGGCACTGCCCAGCAGTGCGCTGACCAGCGCCCACTGACAGAAATGTTTGTGCAATCGAGATAAAGGCATTCTACTCTCCTGTTGTTATTGCCCGTTGATGTCTGATGCCGCCAGTTTACACGAATCCGACCAAGGTGTTACTGCGCCAGCTTCAGACCAATGCGTTTGACCCTGCCTTCTTCGATGGCAGCAATGGTCCAGACAAAGCCCTGCCATTCAAGCTGATCACCGAGCACTGGTTTGCCGCCCATGCGCTCGTTCAGGAAGTCACCGATGCTGAGCCCACTGACCGACGGGTCGGGATGCAGACCATAGACCGGTGCCAGGTCGGCAATACTGGCCGAGGCGTCCAGGATGAAATCGCCGAAGAACCAGTCGTCCATGCCACTGGACGGGGCCACACTGAACAACTTGCCAAGCGCCGGCAGGTCATGTTCGTGCGCAATGATGCACAGAATATCATCAGCCAGCAGTCGCGTACTGCCTGTCGGGTGCAACAACTCGCGGCCCCGGAACAGAGCTGCGATACGGGTACCGTCAGGCATTTTGAGCCGCCTGAGTTCGCGCCCGATGCACCATTTTTCAGCGCCCAGACGATAAACAAAAAGCTCCCACTCACTGGTATGGTGAATCTCCAGGCCCGCCCGGGAGATGGGCATGGGCTGTGATGGCACCTGCACTTTGGCCAGCCGTGTCGCCAACGGGATTGATGTGCCCTGCACCAGCAACGACACCAGCACCACAAAGAACGCCAGATTGAAGTACAGCTGCGAGTCGGGCAGCCCCGCCATGACCGGGAACACCGCCAGAATGATCGGCACCGCCCCGCGCAGCCCCAACCATGACAGATACCAGCGTTCGCGCATCCGGAAGCGGCTGAACGGCGCCAGACTGACAAAAACCGCCAGCGGGCGGGCGATCAGAATCATCCACAATGCCAGCAGCAGACCCGGCACAGCAATTGGCAACAATTCGCTGGGCGTCAACAGCAATCCCAGGACCAGGAACATGCCGATCTGGCTCAACCAGGCCAGACCATCCAGTACACTGAGAATCGATGTGCGACTACGAAGCGGCCGGTTGCCCAGGAATACGCCGCACAGGTAGATGGCCAGGAATCCGCTGCCGCCCGCATAGGCGGTCAGCGAAAACAGGAACAGACCTCCGCTGACGGCCAGCAACGGGTACAAACCATTGGCCAGGGTGCTGCGATTGATAAGCTGTAGCAACAGCCAGCCGCCGGCGCCACCCAGCAACACGCCCAGGCCGAACTGCTGCACCAGGCTGATGATGAAACCCAGGGCGGAGTTGTCTCCGGTGCCCTGCGCGGTCGCCAGGATATCAATCAGCGTAACGGTCAGGAAGATTGCCATCGGGTCGTTGCTGCCTGATTCGATCTCCAGCGTGGCACGAACCCGCTCATTGATATGCCGGCCTCCCAACAGGGAGAACACCGCAGCCGCATCGGTAGAGCCGACAATGGCACCAATCAGCAAACCCTGCAGCAGATCCAGCTCAAACAGCCAGGCGGCCACAACGCCGGTCAGACCGGCAGTGATGACCACGCCAAAGGTGGCCAGCGACAGAGCAGGCCACAAGGCCACTTTGAAGCTGGCAACCCGGGTTCGCATACCGCCGTCAAACAGGATGATTGCCAGCGCCAGATTGCTGGCCAGAAAAGCCAGCGAGTAGTCATTAAAGAGAATGCCACCGATACCTTCTTCGCCAGCCAGAATGCCAACGCCAAGAAAGATCAGCAGGATCGGCACGCCCAGCCGGGAAGAGACAGCGCTGAACAGCACGCTGAACCCTACCAGCAGGGCACCGATCAGAAAAAAACTGTTGATGGCCAATAAATCCATGTCATGTTCCAGATTTATTCTGCGGCCCTACAGATTTTATCGAGCCGCTGATTAACTGCCGAATGGGTGGCGCAGAATAATCGTCTCGTCGCGGTCCGGCCCGGTAGAAATGATATCAACCGGCGCTTCAATGATCTCTTCAATGTAGCGGATATAGGCTCGGGCATTGTCCGGAAGCTCAGCCAGCGAACGCGCGCCAACCGTGGATTCACTCCAGCCGGGCAGCTCGACATAAACCGGCTTGAGTCGCTCATAACGGTCAACCGTCATGCACGCTGTTACCCCGTCGCCGTCGTTGGCCAGTGTCTCATAGCCGGTGCAGACCTTGATGGTTTCCAGGCCATCGAGCACATCCAGTTTGGTCAGGCAAATGCCCGACACACTGTTGATGCGAATTGCCAGCTTCACCGCGGCCGCGTCAAACCAGCCACAACGCCGTGCGCGTCCGGTGGTCGCGCCTCTCTCCATGCCAACATTGGCCAGATGAGCGCCTACTTCATCAAACAGCTCGGTCGGGAATGGGCCCGATCCGACACGGGTCGTATAGGCTTTGGTGATGCCCAGCACATAGTCCAGATACAGCGGGCCATAACCGCTGCCAGTAGCCGTGCCACCGGCAGTGGTATTTGACGAGGTAACAAATGGATAGGTGCCGTGATCGATATCCAGCAAAGAGCCTTGTGCGCCTTCGAACATGAGGTTGTCGCCGGCCTTGCGGTGAGTATGCACGAGCTCCACGGTGTCCGCCAGCATCGGGCGAACCTGCTCAGCGTAGGCCAGACACTCGGCCAGAGTTTTGTCAAAATCGACAGCGTCTACCTTGTAGTAATGGGTCAGCATGAAATTGTGATATTCCATGACTTCCTGCAGGCGGGTGGCCAGGTGCTCGGGATTGAACAGTTCTCCCATGCGAATACCACGGCGGGCAACCTTGTCTTCATAGGCAGGCCCGATACCACGGCCGGTGGTGCCGATTTTCTTGCCATCACCCAGCCGAATCTCCCGCGCCTGATCCAGTGCCACATGTGACGGCAGGATGATCGGGCTGGCACCGCTGATTTTCAGGCGTTCACGAACCGGTATACCTTGCGCCTCAAGTTCGCCGATCTCTTTCATCAGAGCTTCCAGGCTCACCACCACACCATTGCCGATGACGCAGGTGACACCTTCGCGCAGTATACCGGACGGAATCAGATGCAGGACTGTTTTTTTGCCACCGATGACCAGAGTATGCCCGGCATTGTGGCCGCCCTGAAATCGGGTGACCACCGCCGCCTGCTCAGTCAGCAGGTCAACAATTTTACCCTTCCCCTCGTCACCCCATTGAGTGCCCAAAACAACAACGCTCTTACCCATGTTCCCCATACTCTGTGCTGAAATAAATGTGTCAAGAAATTAAAATCAGTTGACCCTTCAGACCTTACGCCCTAACGGTCAACCACGCACCATCCCTGTTTGTCATCGGCCACGATACAGGCACTGCACTGCAGCTCTTGCATCAGTTTGCCGTCGGCCGGCTCGCTTCCCAAATGCTGAATGACAATATCGCCTTCCCCGCGAAGCTGCGCGACCAGTGCCTGAAGCCGAGCATCCGCCAGGTCCGGTGCCAGTACAATGCGGGGCAACGGATAGTCACGACTGCTCAGTTGCGCCAGGATCTTCAGATCCGCATCAAATCCGGAAGCCGGGCGCGCCCGACCAAACACTTTGCCAATTTCGTCGTAACGACCGCCTTTGGCGACCGCCCTGCCATGCGCAGGCGTGTACGCAGCAAATACGATGCCGGTATGGTACTGATAACCGCGCAACTCGGATAAATCAAACCCCAGACTGACATCTCCGATGCGCTGCCCCAGGGCGTCACTGATTTGCTGAAGCTCACTGAGGGCATCGCGGACTGTTTGCGGCGCCGTTGCCAGCATGACATTGGCCTGCTGCATGACGTCAACGCCGCCGCTGAGCTGCGACAGACCGCGCAACATGTCGCAGATGCCCGGATCGCCGACATTGGCATCAAGCCAGCTATCGGTTTCGGCATGTGCCTTGCGCTGCACCAGATCGAACAGTTCAGTTTCGGCCTCGCCATTGAGGCCTGCCGCCGCCACCAGTCCCCGGAAAATACCGACATGACCGAGCACCACATGTATCGGGCGGATTCCCGCCAGACGCAGCGTTTCAGTCATCAGCAGGATCAACTCGATATCGCTGGCAACACCGCCATGTCCGAACAGCTCGGCACCAATCTTGATAGGCACACGCGAGCTGAGCAGGCCCTGGGGACGCGTATGCAGCACACTGTCGGCGTAACACAGGCGTGCCGGGCCATCGCGGTGCAGATTGCGGGCATCAATGCGAGCGACCTGCGGCGTGATGTCCGCGCGCACGCCCATCATGCGGCCACTGAGCTGATCGGTAATCTTGAAGGTGTGCAGATCCAGATCGTGTGAAGAACCCACCAGCAGCGAATCGAGATACTCGATCATGGGGGTGATTACCAATTGATAACCCCAGCCCCGATACAGGTCCAGTATCTCGCGTCGCAAGGTTTCCAGTCTGTGGGCCTGCGGAGGCAAAACCTCTTCAACCCCTTCCGGCAGCAGCCAGCGGTCAGCGCGTGTCATGTATCCCTTCCTGCCTAATCTTTTTTACTGAAACTCTTTGCGAACCCAGCGAACAGCGAACCGGTTCTGTGTATTGCCATCACCAGACGCTGTTGCCGGACAGAAAGCCGGCTGCACGCCGGCTGCAAGCGCTTACTGAGTCTGAGCCTCGTCGCTGCGGAGATATTTGAAGTAGTCGCTCTGTGGATCCAGCAACATCACGTCGCTCTTCGACGAGAAAGTGTCGCGGTACGAATTCAGACTACGGGTGAACGAATAGAACTCCGGGTCCTGGGTATAGGCCGCAGAATAGATGGCTGCTGCCTGTGCATCACCGTCACCACGAATCCGCTCCGAGTCGCGATAGGCTTCCACCAGCAGCACCGCTTCCTGACGATCGGCGTCAGCCTCGATACCAATGGCAAGCTCGTTACCGCGTGAACGCAGCTGTTGGGCTTCACGTTGACGCTCCGACGTCATGCGTTCGTACACTGATGACCGCACATCGTCCGGCAAATCGATACGCTTGACCCGAACATCAATCACTTCAATGCCGTATTCGTCAGCCACATAGGTATTCAGTTCGGTAGTCAATTCGTTCATCAGCGCATCACGCTGACCCGATACCACCTCCTGCAGATCGCGCTCACCAAACTTGTTACGCAGGCCATCGTTGACCCGCTGTGCCAGCAGCGCATTGGCGCGCGACTCGTCACCCGAAGTTGCCGTATAAAATCGCTCAACATCGGTGATCCGCCACATGGCGTAGGAATCAACCAGCAGCGCCTTCTGCTCCAGTGTCAGATAGCGCTGCGGGGTAGCATCCACAGTGAGGATCCGCGCATCAAATTTACGCACCGAGTTCACATAGGGAATCTTGAAGTGCAAACCCGAAGGAATATCGGTTTGCACGATATTACCGAACTGCAGCATCACCGCACGCTCGGTTTCCTTGACGACAAATACCGAATTGGCGCCCACCACCACAATCAGAAATAAAACTGCACCTGCAACAAAATTTTTCATATTAACGAGGCCCCCTTGCCGGCATCTGCGCACGAGACCGGTCCGTCGTTGACTGGGATGAAAGTTCGCGGCTGACCTGATCGGCAAGCTCACGCAGTTGCTGATTGTTCAGTTGAAAGCTGGTGACACCGCCGCCCATGGCGCCGGTGCCGGCCTGTTGCATCATGCGATCCAGCGGCAGAAACATCATATTGTTGCCGCCCTCAACATCAATCAGCACTTTGCTAGAGTTACCCAGCACGTCCTGTATGGCGTCAATGTAAATACGCTCCCGGGTCACTTCGGGAGACAGGGCATACTCGGTCAGCAGCTGCTCAAAACGGTAGGCTTCACCTTCTGCCCGGGCGACCACTTCATCACGATAGGCATTGGCCTGCTCAATGATACGTTGTGCCTCACCACGCGCTTCAGGAATGACCCGGTTGGCATAGGCCAGGGCCTGGTTCTGCACGCGCTGCTCATCCTCACGCGCCCGAATCACGTCATCAAACGCACCCTGCACCGCTACCGGGGGCTGGGCATTCTCGACGTTAACCTGGGTCACCATGATGCCGGTCTGGTAATTCTCCATGTAGCTCTGCGCACGCTCGCGCACTTCCGCCGCCACATCCGCACGCCCCTGGGTCAACACACGATCCATGGTAGTGCCACCAACAACGTGACGAATCGCCGACTCCACGGCCTGGTCCAGACCACTTTGCGGGTCACGTACGCGCACCACGTACTGGATCGGGTCTTGAACGATGTATTGCACCGACAACGACACCGTGACGATATTCTCGTCGGTGGTCAGCATGTCGTTGGAATAGGACCGTGTATTAACGCGGGAAATGTTGACCTTTTGAACTTCGTCAATCAGCGGCGGATTCCAGCGCAGACCCGGCATGACCACCTCATCGCGCAACTCACCGAAGCGCATGACCACGCCACGCTCAGCCTCATCAACCGTATAGAAGCCCATGGCCGCCCACACGACGGCCGCCAGTACCACCAGGCCACCAAGCAGACCGGCTGATGCACCGGCACCACCACCACTGCCGCCAGACGAGCCACTGCCGCCTTTGCCGCCAAACAGACCATTGAATTTCTTGCTCAGATTCTTGATCAGCTCATCAATGTCGGGTGGACCCTGGTCATCACCACGTCGACCACCACCCCCGCCGCCACTGCCCCAGGGGTCATTGTCTTTACCTTTGTTTCCAGGTTCATTCCAAGCCATCGTTTACTCCGTACCCAGCGAATGCCGGATGATTTTAACGAATTATTAAGCATTAACCCAGCTTTTAAGGAGCCGGCGACACAGTTACCGGTCTTGCGGGAGGCGCTCTTCCTGTAGCAGGCGCTCAAAATCCAGTCGAGGCAATTTAATCTGCAGCACCACCCGGCCGTTATCGTCCATGGTCTCAGTGGTTACTGCGCCACGGGCGTAAAGACGGGCGCGCAGACGGCCTTCGTCAGGACTGATGGTCAACGCCTGATTCACCACATCTTCACTCAGCATTTCGCTGATCGCGGCCAACAGCAGATCCATGCCAGCCCCGGTCTTGGCCGACACCCAGACCCGCGTCGGTTTGCCGTCTTCACCCCGGTCTACCCGGGGTTGAAAACCCTGTGCCAGATCAATCTTGTTGAGCACCTGAATACAGGGTATATCTTCCGCCCCGATCTCGGTCAGCACTTCGTTGACCTGCTCAATGTAGTAGTCGTGCGACTCATTGGCCACATCAACAACGTGCAGCAGCAGGTCCGCCTGCACGGTTTCTTCCAGCGTTGCCCGGAATGCCTGCACCAGCTTGTGTGGCAGGTGACTGATAAACCCTACCGTATCCACCAGTACCGCTTCGCCAAATGCGGGCAACTGAATCTGCCGAAGGGTCGCATCCAGCGTGGCAAACAGCTGATCTGCCGCGTAAATGCCCGCATTGGTAATGCTGTTAAAAACCGACGACTTGCCGGCGTTGGTATAACCGACCAGCGACACGACCGGTGTTTCGGCCCGCTTGCGGGAGCGGCGACCCTGCTCGCGTTGGGCGCGCACCTTGGCCAGACTTTTGTTGATGTTCTTGATGCGCTGGCGAATCATGCGCTGGTCCATCTCGAGCTGGGTCTCGCCGGCACCGCGCAGATTAACACCACCCTTTTGCCGGTCAAGGTGAGTCCAGCCCCGCTTAAGGCGCGTTGCTGTGTGCTGAAGCATGGCCAGCTCGACCTGCAGCTTGCCTTCATGCGTGCGTGCGCGCTGCGCAAAAATGTCCAGAATCAGACCCGTACGGTCCAGCACCCGGCACTTCAGTTCCTTTTCGAGATTTCGCTCCTGACTGGGAGACAGCGAATGATTGAACAGCACCAGCTCAGCTTCGTGTTCCTGGACGGCAGCGGCGATTTCTGCCAGCTTGCCCGATCCGACGAATACACGGGCATCCGGCGACTTGCGGCTGCCTTTGATAAAAGCAACCGGGTCAGCGCCGGATGAGCGCACCAGTTCTTCAAATTCTACGGGGTCTTCCTGTTCGCGCTCAGAATCGAGGTCGATGTGAACAAGAATTGAGGATTCTCCACCCTCGGGACGCTCAAAAAACAATCATGCCCTCGATTCAGGCCATATTACCTGGTGCAGACTCATCGTCTTCGTGAGTGAATTCACCGCCGTTGGTGGTCGGGATTTTCACCGTACGCGCCGGAACAACAGTGGAAATTGCATGCTTGTAAACCATCTGGTTAACCGCGTTCTTCAACAATATGACAAACTGGTCGAATGACTCGATCTGACCCTGCAGCTTGATACCGCTGACCAGGTAGATGGAAACCGGGATGCGCTCTTTCCGCAGCACATTCAGGAAAGGGTCTTGTAGGGAATGCCCTTTTGACATTGATATTCTCCTTAAAAATTCAGCTAAAAAACGTTAAAAAGCAGTTTGGATCCGTCCAGCAACGCTCTATCCCAGCGACTCGTCATTGTGTCCATAGCGCTTATATTGAGGCTGAATGAATCAAATTCAAGACCTTGGCCATGGTTTCCGGACTTTCGCTGTCAAAATCGTGCAATCTCTCCCAGCTTCTCAACCAGGTCACCTGCCGTTTAGCCAGCTGTCGAGTGGCAATGATACCTCTTTCCACCATGGCATCAAAGCTGATTTCACCGTCCAGATACTGCCAAACCTGCCGGTATCCGACACTTCTGATCGACGGCAGCCCGGTATGCAGATCGCCCCGCTGGTGGAGCCTGCGCACCTCTTCGACCAGGCCATCATCAAGCATCTGCCGGAATCTGTGCGCAATCCTTGCATGTAGTACGCTACGCTCTGTCGGCTGGATTGACACAAACAACAGCTTTTCTGACAAGTTGTTGGCAGCTTGGTTCCGGGCCTGCAGATCAGACATGGACCGGCCGCTGACCATAAATACTTCAAGTGCGCGCTGCAGACGTTGCGGGTCATTGGGATGAATGCGTTGTGCGGCCACCGGGTCGACCTCGGCCAGTTGCGCATGCACGGCAGCCCAGCCTTCAGCCTGGGCCATGGCGCTGATGGTCGCGCGCACGCCCGGATCGGCCTCGGGCATGGCTGCCAGACCATCACGCAACGCTTTGAAGTAGAGCATGGTGCCGCCCACCAGTAGAGGAATACGGCCTGACTGGCGAATGTCGCTCATCTGCTCAATGGCGTCGGCACGAAACCGGGCGGCTGAGTAGGACTCGGCCGGATCCAGGAAATCGATCAGTCGGTGTGGTGCCAAACGCAGGGTGGCAGCGTCAGGCTTGCCGGTGCCGATATCCATGCCTTGATAGATCTGCGCCGAGTCCACATTGATGATGGTGAACGGGTAACGCCGCACCAGTTCGACGGCCAATGCCGTTTTCCCCGACGCCGTTGGCCCCATCAGGCACACCGCCGGACACTGCGGCGCGATCAGTTCCATGTCTTCAACTCCCGGTCCGACGCTGGCAGGCTGATCATCATTGTCCACGCAGGAAGAGTTTATCCAGGTCGGACATACTCTGATACACCCAGGTCGGGCGCCCGTGATTGCACTGTCCGCTGCGCTCGGTGCGCTCCATATCACGGAGCAGGGCATTCATCTCGGCAACGCTCAACTGGCGGTTGGCGCGTACCGAGCCGTGACAGGCCATGGTCGACAGCAATTCGTCGCGATAGGCACTGATGCGTTCACTGCGGCCGTGCTCGCGCACATCGGCCAGCACATCACGCACCAGTTGTTCAATGTCAGCGCGCGCCAGAATACTCGGCACCTGCCGGACAATCACTGACTCGTCAGCAACCCGTGCTATGTCAAAACCCAGCGCCGCCAGTTCATCGGCCTGGGCTTCGGCGCAGGCTGCTTCTGCCTGACTGACCGCAATGGAAATGGGCACCAGCAGCGGCTGTGCCTTGATGCTCTGGTTGTCACTGGCCGTTTTCATGTGCTCATAGGTGATGCGCTCATGGGCCGCGTGCATATCGACCACGATAAGACCATGTTGATTCTGGGCCAGGATGTAGACACCGTGCAGTTGCGCCAGCGCATAGCCCAGTGGCGGCACTTCGGCATCCTCGCTCAGCCGCTGGTACAGCGCCGACTGCTCTGCCAGGGCAGCAGCCGGGGACGGAGCTGTTCGCCAGCCGCCACGATCGCCAGCTGCAGGACCGGACGCAGCGCTCCCCCAGGGGCTCGGGCCGGCGGGTCGGGCACCCACAGGCGCATCGGACGGCGCGTACAGCTCTCCCGTGCTTTCATCCAGACGCAGACCCAGCGGCACCTGATGCACCGTGGCGTCCGCCCCGCCGTGACCGGGCGTGGCAGTTTCCGCTGCGGCGCCCGCGGGCTCCATGTGATCGGCGGGTCGGACGTCCGCCAATGCCTTGTGCAGAGAGCGAAACAGGAAGTCGTGCACCAGTCGCTGATCGCGAAATCGGACTTCATGCTTGGTCGGGTGCACATTGACATCGACCAGTGCTGGCTGCAGCTCCAGATACAGCACAAATGCCGGATGCCGACCATGAAACAGCACGTCGCGATAAGCCTGCTTTACTGCATGTGACACCAGCTTGTCCCGAATCACCCGGCCGTTGACGTAAAAATACTGCAGATCGGGCTGGCTGCGCGAGAAAGTCGGCAGACATACCCATCCCCATAGCCGCAGACCGGATGCCTCAATATCAATATAGACAGCATGCTCCAGAAACGCGGGACCGCAGACCAGCCCGATGCGTCGCTGCTTCTCCTGCATGGACTGCGCCGCCTGCAATTGATGCACAGTACGCTGATTGTGGCGCAGGGAAAACGCCAGTTCAAAACGGCTCAGCGCCAGCCGCTTGACCACCTCATCAATGCGGCCAAATTCGGTGTTCTCAGTGCGCAGAAACTTTTTGCGGGCCGGGGTATTGAAGAACAGATCACGCACTTCAACCGTGGTGCCTTGCGGATGTGCCGCCGGCGCCAGTGTCGGCGTCATCTCCTGACCGGCAGCCTCGACCTGCCAGCCTCCGCTATCTGTCGCATCGACGGAACGTGAAGCCAGCAGCAGTCGAGACACTGAACTGATACTGGCCAGCGCCTCACCCCTGAAACCCAGACTGGCGATGTTCTCCAGGTCGTCGAGATCGGCAATCTTGCTGGTGGCGTGGCGACTGAGAGCAAGCGCCAGGTCTTCCTTATTGATACCCTGGCCGTCATCACGGATCCGTATCAGTTTGCTGCCACCCTGCTCGATTTCCACATCAATACGTGCAGCGCCCGCATCAACGCTGTTCTCCAGCAACTCCTTGACCACGGAGGCGGGCCGCTCGACAACCTCGCCGGCGGCTATCTGATTCGCCAGCCGCTGACTGAGCAATGCAATTCTTTTCATGAGCAGACCTGTTCGGTGTCAGCACTGGCAAGCAGTGCGGTAGTTGAAGCAGCAACAGACACGGCACACCGGTCTGTCAAAAGGCAGGAATCTGCAAGACCTGGCCAATGCGGATTGTATCATTGCGCAGATCGTTTGCCTCCCGCAGCCGCGACAAACTCACGCGATAGCGTTCCGCGATACCCGACAGCGTTTCACCGCGACTGATAGTGTGCTCGGATACCGTTGGTGGCGCGGACGCTACCGGCATCGGCCCACCACCGGGAATGGTCAGAGTCTGGCCCAGCTGCACGATATCACCGCGCAGGTTGTTGGCCGCACGCAGCTGCGACATATTGACGTTGTGCCGCTGGGCAATCAGCGACAGGCTGTCGCCACGTTGCACCACATATTGGCGGTCCGGTCCCTGGTTATTGGCTTTCTGCCAGGCCACCAGCGTGCCTTCGGGGGGACGTTCATAAAAATAGTTCATCATGCCCTGCACGATGGCATCGGCCAGTCGGCGCTGATAATCAGCAGAGGTCAGCAACCTGGCTTCACGGGGATTTGACAGATAGCCGGTTTCAATCAGCAGGGAAGGTATATCGGGCGAACGCAGCACCCACAGATTGCCCTGCTGCGGGACATCCCGGCGCAACCTGGCGACCGATCCCATGGCGTTGAGGATATAGGAACCGGCCGCCACACTTTGCTCAATACTCCATGCCATGGAGAGATCAAGCAGCGTCAAGGCCAGGTCATCCTCAAAGTTTTTCAGACTGGTATCCCCCGAAACCCCGCCCAGCAAATCTGCCGAGTTTTCCTTTTCCGCAACCCGACGGATATTTTCATCTTCAGCAATGGTTTGCGACAGGGCATACACCGTCACGCCTTCGGCGCGGGAGGTGCTGAACGAGTCGGCGTGAATGGACAGGAAAATGTCAGCCCGGTTTTGCCTTGCCAATTGTGGCCGTTGCTGCAGCCGGACGTAGTAATCGCCCTGGCGAATCATCACCGGTTCGTAGCCGGGAATGCCCTTCAAGCGCTCAAACACCGCTCGCGAGATGGCCAGTGCCACATCCTTTTCGCGAATGCGCCCGTCGTAGCCAATGGCCCCGGGATCATCACCGCCATGACCGGCATCGATGGCGACCACGATATTGCGCTGAGTAGAGGAAGCAACAGTCTGGCGCTCAGCCGGGCTGACTGGCGCGATTTCCGCCGGGCGGGCCGGCGACTCGGCGCCCAGATCATAAAGATCCACAACCAGGCGATCGCCAAATTCATCATTCGGTGGCAGGGTAAAGCTGGAAGGGTTAACCGGGCCGTCCATGTCGAGCACGATACGGGTATCACGCTGATTGCGCAGCGCGCTGCGCACTGATTTGACTGGGCTGTCCTGCAAATCCACCTGGGCGACATCGGCAAGCATGCGGGCGTCGTTGACGTCAATGACCACCCGGTGGGGGTTATCGAGCACAAAGACGCTGTATTCGACATGGCTGTCCAGATCAATAACCACGCGGGTGTAATCGGGCGAGCGCCACACTCGCAGATCACGTATGTCACTGGCAACCGCAGCTGCGGGAATCAGCCATGCGGCGCACAACAGCAGGCATAACCAGGCCGCCGGTAACCGGAACGCGATATCACGCTTGTGGTGGCAATTCCTGTAATCCCGCATTTTGCAATAACACCCGTAAGCGATCAGCAATTCCATGGCCCCTGGCATTGGCCGCCCCGATGCTCAGACAGCGCTCTTTGCCAACAATTTCCAGCCCGATAATCAGGTCCGGCGACGGTAGATAACCCTGCCCCCGGACCGGCCATTCGATCAGGCACACTGCGGGCGGCATGAAGTATTCATCAACGCCGAGAAATTCTACCTCCTCTGGGTCCGTTAGTCTATACAGATCAAAGTGATAGAGAGGAAAGTCAAAATATTCATAAGGTTCCACCAGGGTATAGGTCGGACTTTTGACTGCACCCTGATGACCCAGACTCCGAATCAGCCCGCGACTGAGGGTGGTTTTACCGGCCCCCAGGTCGCCGTTGAGGAATATGATGGCACCGTCCCGCCCCAGCGCCTGGCCCAGACAGGCACCAGCCTGCTGCGTGTCGATATCCGTTTTCAGGCGGTAGTTCGCCAATTTACTGGTGGTAGCCATTGAGCACCTGCGGCAGATATGTCAGAACATCAGTGGCCAATAATCCGCGCTCGCCAACCGCAGCCACGGCCTGATCGGCGGCTTCGCCATGAGCACATACGCCGCAACGCAGCGCATCAGCGGCCGACAGACCCTGTGCCATCAATGCTGCTATCACGCCGGTCAGAATGTCACCCATGCCACCTGAAGCCATACCGGGATTGCCTTCTGTACAAAGCTCCAGCCGCGGCCCGTCAGCGTCCCGCCGACCATCATCCGGCATAAACGCCAGCAGTGAGCCGGCCCCCTTGAGCAGACATTGAGTACCGGTTAAGGCCTGCAATTGCCCGATTGCGGCAAAACGATCGCATTGCACCTGGGCTACGCTGGTCGCCAGCAGTCTGGCGGCCTCTCCCGGGTGGGGCGTAATAACCCACCGGTTTCGTTGCACCAGGGGGGCAGATTCGCGCCAGAAACTGTCATCCTGCGCAGCCAGATTCAGCGCATCGGCATCGAGTAGCAATGGTTTTGCCATCGTCACCGCCCACATCATGCTGTTTTGCAGCATTTGCCTGGACCAGCGTGATTGCCCCAGCCCCGGACCAATGATCAGCACACTGGCTTTTTCGACCAACTGCCTGGCAATGTCACTCTGCCAGGTATCCATGCCAGTGACCATGACTTCGGGGCGCCGGGCCAGCATGGCAGTCACGTGTGCGGGCCGGGTCAACAGACTGACCGTGCCGGCCCCCGAGCGCGCGGCTGCTTCGGCTGCCAGCATGGCAGCACCACCAAAGCCGGTATCGCCACCAATCACCAGCACGCTGCCTGCCTGCCCTTTATGCGCAGACCGGGGGCGAGGCCGCAGGACATGCCTCAGTAGCTGAACATCAATGGCCTGTATTGCCGGTCTGAGTGTATCCACCGGCAAGGCATCAGCGCCGCAATCGTCGAAGACGATCTCTCCTGCATACTCGGGACCGCTGGCGGTATACAAACCTCGCTTGCGGGCAATAAAGGTGACAGTGATGGTGGCCCTGATCGCCTGACCGGCGACATGACCGGTATCTGCCTGCAGTCCGCTGGGAATGTCGAGGGCCAGAATGGGCTGACCACTGGCATTGACCTGGCCGACGGCATCAGCAAAGTCACCGGCCAGCGCACCGTGAAAGCCGGTACCGAGCATGGCATCAACAATGACGATCGGCGATGTGCTGTACTGCGCCAGCAGAGCCGTCAGTTGCTCCGCGTCATAGGGTAACGCGCCAACACCCAATTGCGCGGCATTGGCCGCCGCCTGGCGGGCATCGGCGCCTGCCTTGGCGATATCTCCGATCTGCAGCAAGTGCACCCGGGCACCGGTCTGTAACAGCAGGCCGGACAGCACATGACCGTCACCACCGTTGTTGCCGCGACCACACAATACCAGCACATCGGTGGTCTGCGGCCAGCGCTGGCGCAGCACAGTCAACGCGGCTTCGGCAGCTCGCTGCATCAGGCTGATGCCCGGGGTGCCGGCGGCTATCAGCTGTTGATCAAGAGCACGTACCTGATCGGCTGTATACAGAGGCAGGCTCACGGTCTACTCCATCCGGTTGATCAGGCGCTGCATCAGGCGCAGTGCGCTTTCCAGCTCTTCCACCGTTGTGTCTTCGGTATGACCGATGGCCCACGGATCCTGCACTGAGCGCAATTCGTTGTATACCTGCTGGCCATGATCGGTCAATTGCACAAGGGACGAGCGCTTATGTCTGGGGTTGGCTTCATAACGGACCAGACCATCGGTTTGCATGACATCGGTGATGCGTTGCACCGCCTGCCTGGATTGCCCCAGCGCCCGAGCAATGCCCGGGACAGTGACACCGGCACTGGTCAATGCCACAATGCCGATGACCTTCCAGCGCGCACTGGTCAGGCCAACGCCCTCCGCCATGCGATCACCATCTGCCAGCAGCAGACCATTAAGCCTGAAAATTGCCCGCACCAGATCCAGAAAAAGTTTTCGCTTGGGAGAATGCACGACTGACACCCGTTCAATAATTATGATGGACGGATGTTGTCACTTTGACCGAATGTTGTCAATCTGCGCCTCACCACTACCGACTCGCCAGCCGACGGGCGACTGACTGGATCAGCGGCGCTTACGTGCCGCTCGCTGAATGGCGCGCAGCACAACCGGCGGCGACATGGGCAGGTCAACGTGCCGCGCTCCGGTGGCGCGAGACACGGCATTGGCAACGGCGCCCAGCGGTGGAATGATCGGCACTTCGCCGACACCCCGAACGCCAAACGGATGACGCGGATTGGGCACCTCGACCAGCACGGTATCAATCATCGGCAGGTCCGACGCGACCGGCATCCGGTAATCAAGAAAACCGGGGTTCAGCTGGGCACCATTGTCGTCGTACAGATAGGCCTCGTTCAACGCCCAGCCAATTCCCTGCGCAGCACCACCCTGCAACTGACCTTCGACATAAGACGGATGGATCGCCTTGCCCACATCCTGAATAGCGGTATAACGCAGCACCGTGACGCGGCCGGTGTCCGGATCAACGTCGACATCGCAGATATGAGTACCAAAGCCCGGCCCGGCGCCCTGCGCGTTGATACTGACATGCGCCGCGATCGGCCCACCGGTTTTGCCAGCCTGCGCAGCCAGCGCCGCCAGCGTCAGGCGCTTTTCCCCGCCATCGACGCTGGCGATCGCGCAGCCATCCTGCCAGCGTACCTGATCCACAGCAATATCCCAGAGCATCGCAGCACGCTGCTGCAAGCGGGCTACCAGGTCCCTGGCCGCCTGGGTAACGGCCATGCCTACCGCAAACGTCACCCGGCTGCCCCCGGTCAGGTCAGAGTAGGCTATCGAACTGGTATCGACTATTTCCGGGCGCACGCGACTGACATCAATCTCCAGCACTTCGGCGGCCATCAGTGCCATCGACGCACGCGAACCGCCGATATCGGGATTGCCAGTGGCAACCATCACCGTGCCGTCTTCATTCAGCGTCAGCGCGGCGCTGGACTGGCCACCAATATTGAACCAGTAACCCGACGCCACACCGCGGCCCTGGTTCGGACCCAGTGGCGCCGAGTAATGTGGATGGGCATGCGCAGCCTGCAGGGTTTCCAGGTAACCGATTTCCTTGAAGCTGGGTCCGTAGGCCGTTTGTGTTCCCTGACGCGCAGCATTCCTGATACGCAACTCGACAGGGTCCATGTCAAGTTTCTGCGCCAGCATATCGATAAGGCTTTCCGCCGCAAACGATGCCATGGGCGCACCCGGGGCGCGATAGGCGGCACTTTTGGGACGGTTGACGACAATATCGTAACCAATCATTTTGACATTGGCGATATCATAGGGCGCGAACGCAGTCATGCAGCCCAGACGCACTGGCGACCCCGGAAAGGCCCCTGCCTGGTAACACAGAATGCCCTGTGCGGCGACCAGCGTGCCGTCTTTGAGCGCGCCGATTTTCATACTGATGTAGCTGCCTGACGCCGGCCCGGTTGCCCGGAACACATCTGCCCGGGACATCTGCATCTTGACCGGTCGGCCACTCGCGCGCGACAGCATGACTGCCAGCGGCTCCAGATACACCGTGGTTTTGCCACCAAAACCGCCCCCGATCTCCAGCGGTGTCACCCGAATCTGTGCCAGCGGCATATCCAGCAGGCGGGCACAATAGGCGCGCACCATGAACTGCCCCTGACTGCTGCACCAGATATCGGTCTGCCCGTCACTGGCCACCCGGGCCATGCATGCGTGCGGCTCGATATACCCCTGATGCACCGGCTGGGTAGTGAATTCTTCGGTCACTATTATGTCTGCCTGCTCGAAACCAAGCTCAACGTCACCGTGAATCTGCTCATGGCGGCTGGCAATATTGGATGCGCGCGCGGGTGCCGGGGTGATGCCCTGTGTAATCAGATTTTCATGCAACACCGGCGCGTCAGGCTCCATGGCCTGCTGCACATCGATGACATGCGGCAATACTTCGTACTCGATATCGATCAGCTGCAGAGCCTGCGCGGCGGTGCGCGCGTCGACAGCGGCCACCGCAGCAATGGCGTGGCCCTCATACAGCACTTTGTCGCGCGCCAGAATATTGGCTGACAGATCGCGGAAGTCCGGCGGTTGCTCATTGATGAACGCCCTGTCGTCGGGTATCCGTGGCAGATCGCTGGCCGTTACCACTGCTTTCACTCCCGGCAAGGCGAGTGCCCTGTCGGTAGCAATGTTCAGAATGCGGGCATGGGCAAAGGGACTGCGCAGCACTGCGCCATGCAGTGCATCAGGCAGGTCGAAGTCAGCACTGAAGACCGCACGCCCGGTAACCTTGTCGATGCCATCGGGACGCACCGGTCGGGTGCCAACCGAGCGCCAATGGTTGTCCGGCGACCGACTCATGACCGCGCTCCTGCTTTTGCATTGCGCATGTTTTCGGCCGCGGCCTGAATGGCACGGACGATCTTGTCATACCCCGTGCAACGACACAGATTGCCAGCGATCCAGAACCGGATCTCACTTTCCGTGGGTGACGGATTACGATCAAGCAGCGCTTTGGCGGCGATCAGAAAACCCGGCGTGCAGATGCCACACTGCAGCGCAGCATGATCGAGAAATGCTTGCTGCAGCGGATGCAGAGCCTGTCCTGAAGCCAGTCCCTCTACCGTCTCAATTCGGCTGTTTTGCGCCTCGACCGCCAACACCAGGCATGAGCAGACCAGCCGGCCATTCAGCATGACACTGCAGGCGCCGCAGTCGCCCGAGCCGCAGCCTTCCTTGGTACCGGTAAGTCGCAGTGTGTCACGCAGCGCCTGCAGCAAGGTATCGCCACTGTCACACAGAAACTCGGTTGATTCGCCATTGATGTGTGTACAGATGTGCTGCTTCATGGACTCTCCTGCACGGCTGCCCGTTGACCGGCGATCAGGGCAGCCCGTGACGCAAGCACACCAGCGACGTGATTGCGATAGTCGATGGTGCCACGTTTGTCGTTGATTGGGCGACACGAGGCCGACACTCGCGCTTTGAAACGCGCCATGATTTCCTCGTTGAGCGTCGTGCCCAGAAGGATCTCCGCTGCGCGGGGCAGTAGCAGCGGCACCGGCGCCACAGCCCCTACTGCAACAGTGGCGGCAACAACCACACCTGTTGAATCCAGTGTCAGATTGACTGCCGCACCGGCAACGGCAATATCCATCTCGCTACGGGGGATCAGGCGCAGGTAGGCGTCGGCACTGCCAGCTGGTCGCGGCGGCAGCTGGAAACTCACCACAAATTCATCGCTGGCGAGACAGGTCTTGCCCGGAGACTGGATGATGTCGGCGACCGCCACATGACGTTCGCCCCGGCTACCCAGTATGCGGCAACTGGCGCCGGCAGCCATCAGCGCCGGGACCGAATCAGCGGCCGGCGATGCGTTGCAAAGATTTCCCCCCAGAGACGCACGTCCCTGAATCTGCACCGAGCCAATCAGGTCCATAGCCTCTGTCACGCCGGGCCATTCCCGGCACAGCGCGGCATGTTCACTGATAGCGGCACCACAAACACCTGCACCCACGGTAAAGCTGCCATCACCGTGTTGCTCAATGACCATCAGCTCGGCAATGTGCTTGATATCCACGATCAGGGCAGGCTTCGGCATACCCGCTGCAAACCGGGCAAGCAGATCGGTACCTCCTGCCAGTACCCGCCCCTGTCCGTCAGCCGACGCCAATAGCGCGGCCACGTCGGCCAGGTCTGTGGGTGCCCTGTATTGCATACGCCCGCCCTGTTATTGACCAATTGTTTTTATTAAATCACTCACCCTGCTCATCGTCCGAGACGTCATGGACGAGCGGATTCAGAAGCGCAACAACAGCGTAATGGACGCCTCGGTATCGGTCTTCTCCCGCTCTGCCGGCACTTCAGTCTGATGCTTGACGTTGATGGTAAATTTCATGGAAAGGTTTTCCATGATATCAGTTTCAATGGACGACTCGGAACGGCCAATGCTCGAACGTTCACCGGCATCCACACTCAAGGTCTGAATAAATCGGGCGCTGTCGGAAATATCCCAGCTGTAGTCTCCTGACAAACGGAGAATGGCTTCTTCAAAATCGTCTTCGGTTTCCTCAGTGGCGCGGGACACCCGCACACCGGCACCCACGGTGTAACTAAACGACATATTGTCAATATTACGCAATATGACCTGACCATAGCTCACTGAAGCCTCTGTCTGGCTGTCATAACCACTGAAGCGGTCATCTTCATGAGCGACCCGGCCCTGCACAAAATTGTCCGGGTCAAAGTTGTAGGTCGCCCTGCCAACTGTATAAAGTCGCTGTGCTGAAAGTTCATCATCGGACGACGAACGAAAGCCATCCATGGAAAAACGATAGGACCAATCCTCACGAATGGCATCAAAACGCCCGCGAAAGCGGATATTCTCATCGTCAGTATTACCGGAGGTGAAAATCGCGCCCAGCTCCAGTTCAGTGGCTAAATCCCAATCCTGAGCAGACAACTGCGTACTGACCGATGTGGCGGCCAGTAAAGCCATTGTGCCCAGCGAACGTTTTAGCGAATGCAACATTCAACACTCCTTGCGTGTGAGTGGTCTCAGAGAGGGGCTGTCCTGGCAGCCCGCGGAAACCTGAATTCTGAGCAATTACGCCAGCAAAGTCCAGCGCCGATCCGGGCATTGCCGGCGCCGGGATACGGTATTTTTCTTGGGATATTGCAGGTACAATGCACGATAAACGAATACCGGACAATTGGTCATCGCACAGCAGGACGTCGTGGCGCCCCGGCGCCTGGAGAGATCATGAAGACGCTGATTCTGGTTAGACATGCTAAATCCAGCTGGAATGATCAGGCCCAGCGAGATATTGATCGCCCCCTCAATGAACGTGGCCGCCAGGACGCGCCAATCATGGCGGACAACCTGGACAAACGCGGCACCCACCCCCAACGCATTTTGTGCAGCCCGGCGCTGCGCACTGCCTCAACAGCAGAGATATTCGCCAATCACCTGTCCATTCCCAAAGAGCTGATCCATCTGGAGCGCCAAATCTATCTGGCAGGCAGTGGGCATTTGCTGCAACTTGTGCGCCAGCAGGATGCTGGCATTGACTCGATCATGCTGGTGGGACACAACCCGGCACTGACTGATTTCTTTAATGAGCTGTGCAGGGACGCCAGGCTCGACAATATGCCTACCTGCTGCGTGGCGGAACTGGAACTGCCTGTTGACCAATGGTCTGCCCTGCAGTTTGGGCAGGCGGAGCTGAAGTATATTGACTACCCAAAAAAAATCATCTGACAGCTATCTGTTATTGACACTCATGCTGGTACTGGGCGGCCTGGTCTGTCCGGCGGCCAGCGCCCAGACAGATGCTCAGGATCCGGAACAGAGTCAATGGGGGGGCCACTGGGAAAGCCCATTACACCAGGATCACCCCCTGACCGGACAAATCTGGATGGCGGCACAACAACGGTTCGTCTCTCGCGAGGAGTTGCTCACTCGTTTGCAGCAAAGCCCGGTGCTGTTGCTGGGCGAAAAACACGATAACCCTGATCATCACCGATTGCGCCTGTTGCTACTCGAGCCGCTGCTATTGTCCTCGGACAGCGCTTTGCTGGTACTGGAAATGCTGAACCGCGGACAGCAAGCGCATATCGATACGCTGGCAACCGACAGTCTGCCCCCGGAAGGGCCTGCGCTTGCCGAGCACCTGGCCTGGAATGAGGAAGCCTGGCCCTGGCAGTTTTACGGGCCTGCAGTCTCGCTGGCGCGACAAAGGGGCGCACAAATGCGTGCCGGCAATATCGATGACAGCGACGTCATGGCAATCTATCGTGACACCCGCCCTGCTTCGCCACAGACGCTGGCTGCAGAACAACTGGCGCAACTTGAGCGCGATATAGACAGCAGTCATTGCGGCATGCTGCCGGCTGAGCAATTCCCCGCCATGGTGCGCGTGCAGCAGGCCCGCGACCAGCAGATGGCTGATGCGCTGACGGCAGACCCGGACAGGTTTGACCGACGTATTCTGCTGGCGGGCAACTATCATATCCGGCACGACCTGGGCGTGCCCAACTATCTGCCTGAACAGATGTCAGCGCCGCTGAGCGTGGCATTTCTCGAAGTCGATCCTGAACACGACGTCCCGACAGACTATCTGCAACAGTTCTCGGATATCGCCGCGTACGATGTGATCTGGTTTACCCCGGCGCTCAGACCGGATGACTACTGCGCCGACATGAGAGCGGGCAGCAGTCAGTAAACACCGGATCAATGGGTCATGGAGTAGATCAGGTAGTTGATACCCAGCTGATAGGCGGTATTGGCATACTGCGTGGGATACCGCGGATGGTAGGTGTGCTCCCAGCCATCACCCATGTCGGTATTCCAGTTGATCAGCACCATGATTCTGCCGTCGTCATCAAGAATTGCGTGCACCGTCGCCTGATCAATATCACGCTCCGGAACATTATCGGCGTTGCCCAGCGCTGGCACCATCTGCGGCCCGCCAGTATCGTAGTACAGCCTGAATATTTCGTGGTCAGGCGGCAACTGCACAATCTCGCGCTCGGGAAAAATATTGCTGAATGAACTGGCAAACGCATCCCATTCACGCGTCCCCCAGAAATCATCGATGAGCAGGAAACCACCGCGCAGCAGGTACTCCCGCAAGTTGGCTATTTCGGGAGGCGAAAAATACGGCCCGCCATTGCGGCCCATCTCCAGCGCATAGATGAAAGGGTATTCAAAGATCTGCTCGTCATCCAGTCGCAGGACGATCGGATCCGGCATGACCCGGACATGGCTCAGCCGCGAAACACCCCGCAGAAAGTTGCGATCAGCGTCGGGGAAATCCACTGACCACGGACCGTAACCAAAACCGCCGCGAAAGTAGGAATCATACTGAAGACGCACAAATGCAAACTCACCGGCCAGGTCGTCATCAGTGTTGGCGCTTGCCGGCACACTGATCATCAGAACCAGCAGGGCAAGCAACAAGCTAACAGCGATTCCTGGTTCTCGCGCTTGACGGACAAAACAAGTACTGACCATGACAACCCCTGTGACATCGGAGGCGGGCAAGATGCCCACTTCCCAAGTTTGGTGTAAGCTGACCCAGAATTCAACTGCTGAGCTAATGAACCCTGGAATAAGTCTATGAACGCACCCACAATAACAAGGCGTCTATCCGGCCAGTCCCTTTTTTCCCTGCATCAACGCGCGGCCATGCTGATCAGCACGCTGGCTCTGGCGATCAGCATCAGTGCCTGCTCGGGGCCCAATGACAACACGCCGGCAACGTCAGCCGTGACCCGCGTCGGCGTGGATGTCATCTCCAGTCAGCCACACCTGGTGACCGCCGACAGCGCACTGATTGAAATTCAGCACGACGGCCGCGCCGCAGACATGCCAGCGGTGTTGCTAAACAGTCGCAGTATTCCGGTGCCGACGGAGGCTGACGTGCGCGAACAGGAAACCGGCGTCCTTGTACGGTTTCTGTTAACCGGTCTCGCACCGGGCCCCAATACGCTGCAGGTCAGTGCCGGGACCGCCAGCGCCAGCCTGACGCTGACCAATTACCCGGCTACCGGCCCGGTGATCTCCGGTCCCCACCAGCAGCCCTACCTGTGTCTGAACGCACTGACTGAACGCGACGATGGTCAGGCACGCCGATTCGCCATTGGCAACGGAGACTATATCGACACCACCGTTCAGGACCAGAACTGCTCACTGCCTACCCGGGTTGACTACGTTTATCGCAGCACCACGCAGGAAGGGTTTCAGCCATTGCCCAACAATCACCCGCGCCCGGACGACGTCATGCTGATCGAGACCAGCACCGGCGACAATGTGCCGTTTATTGTGCGGCTGGAAACCGGCACCCTCAACCGGGCCATTTACCAGATTGCCATGCTGCATGACCCCGAAACACCTGATCCGGCTGCCACCGCACCGGCTCAGGCCTGGAATCAGCGACTGTTGTATACCTTTGGTGGTGGATGTGAAGCCGGCTATTTCCAGGGTGACGGTACCGGCGGCGTGCTGCGCGAATCGGTGCTGGCGCAAGGTTATGCCATTGCCTCCTCCACCCTCAACGTCAATGCGCAGGGCGGCTGCAATGATGTGTTGTCAGCGGAGACCGCGATGATGGTGAAAGAGCACTTCACCAAATATTACGGAGAACCGGTGCATACCATTGGCAGCGGCGGTTCCGGCGGAGCCATGCAGCAGTTGCTGATTGCCGGCGCCTATCCCGGTATTCTGGACGGACTGCTGGTCAGCCTGACCTTCTCCGATGCCATCACCTACTTCGCTGACGCGCAGGAATGTTCCGGGCCATGGCGCAACTTCGCGAACGATCCCGCGCACGGCCTGGATGAGGACACCCGGGCGGCCGTCGGCGGCTGGCCCAACTGGTATCTGTGCGACCAGTCTCTGGGAGAGCGGCCGGATCGCATTTCACCTTTTGACTGTTCATCGGAAATACCCGCCGAGATGCACTATCACCCGCAGACCAACCCCTCAGGTATCCGCTGTTCTATCTACGACGGCATGCGCAATGTATTCGGTGAACATCAGCATCCGCACCCCAGCATTGCCCGCGAGGTCGCACCCAGCCCACATGACAATGTCGGTGTGCAGTATGGCCTGGCCGCGCTGAATCAGGGCCTGATCGACAAATCCCTGTTCCTGGACATTAATGCCAATTTTGGTGGCTGGGACATCGACTATCAACGTACCGAGGCGCGGACCCGCGGAGATGTGCAGGCGATCCGCACGGCCTACGAAACCGGCCGCATCACCAATGGCGCGGCGGGACTGTCACGTGTGCCCATCATTGATGACCGCCCCTATCTTGACCATGAAGGCAACTTCCACGCCAGCGTGTATTCATTTACCACTCGCGCCCGACTCGAGCGCGACAACGGTCATGCCGGCAACTATGTCATTCGGCGCCATCCCGCCAGCCTGTCACTGGCTGATGACAACCTGGCGCTGATGAACAGCTGGCTGGATGCCATCAGGGCTGCCAACGATGATTTGCCAATGCTGGAGCGGATTGTCCAGGCCCGGCCCGCTCAGCTTAGTGATGACTGCTTCACCGCCGACGGTGAGCGCATTGTCGAGCCCGCGGTCTTTGATAGCAGTCGCCTGTTCGACAATACTGAAGGTCGCTGCAATCAGCTTTACCCGCCGCATGCAGGGTTGCGCCTGGTGGCTGGCGGGCCACTGACCAATGACATCATGAAGTGCCAGTTAAAACCCATTGACTATGATGACTACCAGGTGGAGTTCAGCGCCGATGAAAAAGCCAGGCTAGAAGATATTTTCCCTGAAGGTGTGTGCGATTGGAGCCGCCCCGGCGTCGGCCAGGGCAGCAACCAGACCTGGTTGTCCTTTGGTCCGTCGCCGGTCAATCTTTACCAGACGACACCTTAAGCAGTAACTGGCTCTGCCGGGCGCCGGGCAAGCACGATGCCCAGCAGAGCCATCGCTCCACCAGCGCTTAACAGTGCCATATCACCCACATCTACACCGATCATCTCCAGTCCGGGCAGCGCCACCAGGCCACCGCCGAATCCGGTAAGGATTCGACCGGCGCGCCCGGGCAGACCGCTGCGATCCAGAAAGCCCAGCCCAGGCAGATAATCCTGCAGCGAGCCGGCAATCAGCAACACACCCACGGCCACGGTAATAGTGGCGGACAGCGTGTCCCAGAAACTGCCAGCCATGGTCAGCGCCGGGTCCAGCACAAAAAAGAACGGGATGAAGTAGATGACACTGCCCAGTCGCATGGCCTTGAAACCGGTTGCCAGGGACGAGGCACCGGCGATGCTGGCAGCGGCAAAAGCGCCCAGTGCCACCGGAGGTGTAATAAAAGACAGCATGCCCCAATACAATATGAACAGGTGCACACTCATCGGATCCAGGCCACCCTGAATCAGGGCGGGGGCCAGGATAATGGCCAGAAAAATGTAAGCCGCCGTGACCGTCATGCCAATGCCCAGCACAAAGCTGGTGAGCGCACCCATCAGCAACAGCAATAACACCGAATCACCGGCCAGATACAGCAGGTCATTCACCAGCGTGCCCGACAACCCGGTCAGCGACAGCGCCCCCACAATCAGGCCCACCCCAGCCATGATCGCCAGCAGCTCTGCCAGCAGCTTGCCCGCGGCCACCAGAAACGAACCCGTCGCTTTGATATCCCAGCGATTTTTGGCAGACAACTGATTGAGCACCAGCAACATGGCAGTGGCATAGAACGGCGCCACCGCCTCACGTTGCAGATACACCAGCAGAAAGATCAGGACCACAAACGAAGCAATATAAAACCAGCCTTCACGCATGGTGGCGCCCAGTTTCGGTAACTGTTCGCGTGGCGTGCCTTTCAGCCCGGTGCGCGCAGCGTAGGCGTCCACCTGCACAAACAGCCCGAAGAAATACAGCAATGCCGGAATCGCCGCCGCCAGCGCCACCGTGGTGTAGGGCACATTGAGAAAGGTTGCCATGACAAAAGCCGTCGAGCCCATGATGGGTGGCAGCAGCACTCCACCCGTCGAGGCACAGGCTTCCACACCGCCGGCATATTCACTGGACATGCCGTCGCGCTTCATGGCCGGTATGGTCATCTGCCCGGTGGTCAGCACATTGGTAATCACACTACCACTCATGGAACCCATCAGACCGCTGGAAACGATGGCTACTTTGGCGGAGCCGCCACGCACATGACCAAACATGGCAAAGGCCAGGTTAATGAAAAACCGGCCACCACCGGTATGCTGCAGGGCAATACCAAAAATCAGGAAACCGATAACCAGTTGCGCAAAGGCACGAAACGGGAGTCCGAGAATACTTTCAATACTCATCACGTGATAGGACGCGGTTTCTGCGGCAGATGACGCCATGCCGGAGATCGGTCCGGGCAATTGATCGGCAACAATCGGATACAGCGAGAACACCAGCACCAGCACAAACAGCGTCGTGCCACCACAACGGCGCACGGCCTCCAGCGCCAACATCCACAGCAGGTAACTCATCACCACCGCATGGGTGGGAGCAGCAAACTCCCAACCGTAATCCAGCATGGTCTCGGCGTTGATAAAAAAGAAGGTGCAAACGGCAAACGCAACTGCCGCCAGCACAATGTCATACCAGTAGTGTCGGGCCCTGGCGTGTGCCGGATAGATCAGATAGGCCAAAGGCAACAGCAGCGCCAGCAGCGCATAGTAGTAGTGATTCTGCACGGTAATGACAAAATCGAGCAACGGGCTCTCGGCGAACAGCCGCAGGGAGTCCATGGCCAGGAAGGCACTGAGCACTGCCGAGATGGCAACCAGCCAGCGCACCGGTGCCGGCATTGACGCGGGTGAACGAGCCATCAGCGCCAGACCGGATCGAAGCCGGCCGCCTCCAGTCGCTCAGCGCGCAGCTGTTGCCAACGCGCCATAAAGGCATCACGATCATCGATATTCTCGCCTTCCACCTCATCCCAGGCTTCCGCCAGCACCTCCTGACGGCGAATCAGCGCCTGATTGTGCCTCTCATGTTCATCCGTCCACGCACCAATCTCGCGCCAGTAACGCACTGCTCCCGCGTGGTAAGGCACGACCCATTTGAAGACCTGGGATTCCAGCGCCCAGCCAATGGCACCCGGGTCAGCGTCCTTGAAATCATCAAAATTCTCGTTGATGACCCGGGTCATCCAGTACACCGTTTCTTCGTTCTGGCTTGCCAGCGCAATCAGCACCGGATAGGGATAGGTTCCCGCTTCCTGGGGGTTGTCGTCGCTGATGCCGGCCCCGCGTGTGGCACTGTACTGATTAAAATAGGGGCCGACAGCCAGCAGTCGCTGCCAGCAGGCTTCATCGTCGTGCGGTGCCGGCAGCCAGCGAATGCCGCGGGGTGAGGCTTCCAGACGGCGTGTGGGGCCGGAAACCGTGGTACCAAATGCTGCGTCAACATCACCATTGATGACCCCTTCCCACATGGCTTCGTAGCCCGGAAAATCGACTCGCTCGACATCATCCCAGGTCAGTCCGCCGCAGGCCAGATAGGCTTCCATGGAAATATTGAGCGCCGGCGCAGCGCGCACGTAAGGGACACGCCGCCCCCGGAGCTCAGCGAATGTGGTGACGCCGGTGTCAGCGGCAACCGCGACCGCCTGGTTACTCAGACCATTGGAACTCATCAGCATGCGCAGCGGCTTGGGTCCCCACTGCGGGTCGGAAAACTGGAACATACCTTCCTGGGCAAAGTAGGTGGCAACACCATTGGCAGAGAACTGTACGCGCCCGGTATCCAGCGGCAATAGCCGCGAAACATCATTCTGGCCGGGAATCACCCGCAGGGTAATATTATAACGGTCGCGCAACATGGCACCGATGGCAACGGCCTGATTGTAACCGGTTGTGCCCAGGTTATAGGCGGTCCAGGCCATCTGTCGGGGCAATTCGGGCTGGGCAGTCTGCCCGAACGCGGGGAGCGCCAGACAGGCGGTCACCACCAGTGCGGTTACCCCGCCAAATATTCGACTGAATTGCGGCACCAGGGCCAGGTTGGTCAAGCGCATTATTATTCTCCTGCACAACCTTCAGGCTGCGGGTGTTGGGGCTCAATAGCTGGCCTCAGGGGTCTGATTCTGGTCACAAAGAGTATCAAGGTCGTCTGCAGAGTGGAAGGAATATGCCATACTTTGCGGTATCGGGCATGCGCGCAACGACGACGCGATGCCACCACGCCCTGCATGTCGGGGTTTCACAATCGAGGACGCAGATGGCCATCATTATCGTCAACAGCTTCATACGTGACGCGCTGGGCGAAACAACTGCCGAATTGTCAGGCGACGCCTGCATTGAGCTGCCTGCCACCTCAATGCGCGAATTACTGACCATGCTCGAAGCACGATACCCGGGCTGCCGGCAAGCGCTGGCAAAGGCGGCTGTGGCCATTGACGGTGATATTTACACGCACGCCCTGACTGAAACCCTGACTGACGACACGGAGCTGGTTTTCATTCCTGCCATAGAGGGCGGATAGGACTGCACACAGAGAGAGAGAGGTTGAGCAACAGGTACAGACCACGCAATGTCTGCAGGCCCGATATTGCAGCCGACACCCGCTGAAAGCAGGCGCCGGCTGCAACAACCGGGGCTTCAATTACATACGACGGCCGGTAACCGGAATGGCGCCGAAATCAGTGTTGAAACTGCCGTTCAACTGATCATCCATTACTGTGCCAGTGAACACCAGCGTCATGCTCTGGCCCTGAGCATCAACGGTGGTGCTGAAGCTGACTGACTCACCATCAACCGACACCGCATCCAGTGGCGCACCACCCAGGTCCTGGGAAGACATTTCCCCGGTCAGGTCTTCGTTCACATTCAGGTTGGCATCCATGGCGCCGATGGGCGTGTCGATCGTGATCACCCAACCACCTACCAGCGGGTGCGGCTCAGAAACACTTGCACAGGCAGTGATGAACAGTGCCACCACGACACCGGTAATGAGTGAGCCAATTCTTGTTCGCATGATGAAATCCCCTTCTTTGTTGATATAAAATTTTTTGGTTGTTACGTGTGCACCAACGTATTTGGACAATAGCTGATGTGCAACCAGGCAGAACCCGGCAGTTATCCTTCGTGCCCGGAGCACCCGAAAGTGACAGCGGCTGGAAGCTGGATTACTTTGATATTGAATTGACCTCAGGTCAACGGCTTTTTCGTTGAAGCACCCAAAAACCCTGATGAATTCCCGCAACTTCCACGAATTCGTCAGATTTACCATGCCAGCTGTAAAATCTCCATGACATCGTCGGCGCTGTTTATGGCCCGGGGGTTTGACCTGACCACCCGATGCCGGGCAGCTGCCGTGGCAATGGCAGGCAACTGCTCTGCTTTTACACCGACCTCGCGCAGACTCACCGGCAATTCCAGATCCCTCAACCAGTCACGCAAAAAATCCGCAGTATTGCTGCCGCCAGCGCCCATGGCATCGGCCACCTCACGCTGCCGCGCAAGGTTGGAGGCCTCATTCCAGCGCAGCACCGCAGGCAGCATGACACAGGACGTATGACCATGGGGAACGCCGCACATTGCCCCCAGGATATAGCCGATGCCATGACTGGCACCATGCCTTATCTGACCCAGGCCGCAACCGGCCAGCCAGGTGGCCTGCTGATTGCGGATACGTGCCTGAAGATTGTCGGGATCCGCCTTCATTGACGGCAGGGACTCGGCAAACAGGCGCATGGCATGCAGATACTGACTCTGCACATACGCGTGAGCATCGGCCGAACAATAACCCTCAATGGCATGATCCAGGGCCCTGATCGCCGTCGACAGCCACAACCAGGCGGGGGTATGCAGGGCCAGCGCCGGATCATAGATAATGTGCCTGGGAGCCAGTCCGGGTGCCTTGTAACCCTCTTTGGCACCTTTCCTGGTATCCGTCACACCGGCATTGTTACTGAACTCGGCAGCAGACAGGGTGGTGGGTACAGCAATCTGGTATACAGCCTGCTGTCGTCGCAAATCCGGCTCGGAGCCACACAAATCTCCACGCGAGCCATTGCTGAATTGAGCATGGCGCAGTAATTCCGCTTCACTCTCGATGCCGGCATTCAGACAGAACTGAACCACCTTGCAGGCGTCGATCATCGATCCGCCGCCCACCGCAAGCAGAACATCCGCGTCCCGTGCGCGCGCCTGACCCAGTGCCGTCAACACATCCGTACGCGGCGTGTGGGCGCCCATGGCAGCAAAAACACCTGCCAGACGATCACCCAGGCACTGCCGCAACTCGCTGACCAGCGCAGTCTCGCGACTGAGGGTGCCTGAGACAATGGCAAAGACCCGGGCATCCGGGCAGTCCTGCAATTCGGCGCGCAGCGCCTCTGCCGCTGATGGTCCCAGATGGACCCGCTGCAGTCCGGTATAGTCAAACGTGAGTGACGTCATGCCGCTTTTCCTCTCCTGATCTGCTTACAATCATCAGCCCAGGCACACGAGTAAATTGAAGCTGTTCATATTCTGCTATATGCTTTGCTACTAACACTGCATTATTACCTGTTCCGGCGCCGCCTGTCTGCGCGCCCACGCCAACCGATCTGGTTACGAGGCTCACATGATTGAACTTACTATCAACGGAAATACCCGGCAACTGGATATCGAACCAGAAATGCCCCTGCTCTGGGCGCTGCGCAACGAACTGGGCCTGACCGGCACCAAATTTGGTTGCGGCATTGCCGCCTGCGGCGCCTGCACCGTGCATGTTGACGGACAGCCCGTACGCAGTTGCATGACACCTGTCAGTGCCGTACAGAACGGGCAGATTACCACCATCGAAGGGCTGGCGGTGGAAGCCAGCGGTAATCGCGCATTGACGGCCGTTCAGCAGGCCTGGATTGACCATCAGGTTCCGCAATGTGGCTACTGTCAGTCGGGCATGATCATGGCCGTCAGTGCTCTGCTGGCCGAGAATCCCGACCCGGATGAAGAAACCATCGAACGCAGTGTCAGCAATGTTTGTCGTTGTGGCACCTATCCTCGTGTCAGCAAGGCAATCAGAGCGGTCGTTGCCGACACTGCCCCACGACCAGACAGCACTCTGGGAGAAACCGTATGAAGATGAATAGACGCCGATTTTTGCTGGGCACCACTGTCATCGGCGGTGGGCTTTTGCTGGGCTATGCGGTGACCCGACCAACCCGTCAGGCATTGGTCAACCGTGATCATGCCGAGGCCGGACAAACTTTTTTGACCACCTGGCTGCGAATTGACCCGGACAACCAGGTGACTGTTGTGGTGCCTCACTCGGAGATGGGGCAAGGCGTACTGACGTCACTGCCGATGATGGCAGCCGACGAAATGGATGCTGACTGGAATCTGGTGCGGGTCGAGCAGGCACCGGCCACCGATCTGTTTGCCAATGGCGTGCTGATCAAGGGGTTTGCCATGTCGATGGGACTGACCGTGCCCGCGTTTCTGGATCGCACAGTTGATTTCGCGACACTGAAAGCGGCAGAAATCATGAACATGCAAATCACCGGCGGCAGTAGCTCGGTGCGCTTCACCGGTGAAATGGGCATGCGTGCCGCCGGCGCGGCAGCCCGGGAAATGCTGATCAGCGCTGCCGCAGCACAATGGAATGTAGCGGCCAGTGAATGTGATGCCCGCAACAGCTTTGTGCATCATGATGCCAGTGGCCGCTCGGCCAGTTTTGGCGAACTGGCCAGCGCAGCCGCTGCTTTTGAGCCGCCGCGCAATCCGACCCTGAAAACGCCGGATCGCTTCACCTTGATGGGCACGCCGGTGCCGAGGGTCGATATTCCGGCCAAGGTAGACGGCAGCGCCATGTACGGTATTGACGCACGCCCCGATGGCATGCTCTACGCGGCCGTCACCACCGCCCCGGTGTTCGGTGGCAGACTGGTACGCGTCGACAATATCGATGCCGTCATGCAACGTCGCGGAATTCAGCGTGTCATTGAGCTGGAGGATGCGGTTGCGGTGGTGGCTGACAACTACTGGCGCGCCAGCGAGGCGCTGAAGCAGCTGCAGCCGGTATTCACCGGCACCGAATTTGATGACAGTAACAGCAACGACATCTTCGCCCAGTTTGACGCCGCGCTGGACAGTGCCGAGCGCAACAAAGATGTGCATGCCGGCGATGCCGAACAGGCCTTCGCAAATGCCGCCGAGATTATTGATGCACGTTACCGCGTCCCGTACCTGGCGCACGCGGCCATGGAACCGATGAACTGCACGGTGCACTTCCATGACGGTCGCTGCGACGTGTGGACCGGTACTCAGGACAACCTGGGCATTCGCGGCCGGGTTGCCTCGGTCGCCGATCTCGATGAGAACGCGGTTACCGTTCATCCATTTTACCTGGGCGGCGGTTTCGGTCGTCGCCTGCCGCAGTCAACCAACACCATTGATCAGGCAACACGCATCGCCAGCCACTTTGATGTGCCGGTGCAGACCCTGTGGAGCCGAGAAGAAGATACCCGACAGGATTATTACCGACCGGCCGTGAGCAGTCGCTTCCGCGCCGCCATGAACGCTGAAGGTCAGCTGGTGGCATGGGAAAATGTTTATATCGGCAAGAACGAACCGGTGGAAGCCGCGCATCTTTCCTACCAGATTCCCAACCAGCAGATCGACTATGTGGAAAGTCCGACCCATGTGCCATTTGGCGCATGGCGCAGCGTTGCCCATTCCCAGCATTCGTTCTTTCTTGAGTCCTTTACCGACGAGCTGGCCTGGCATGCCAATCAGGATCCGCTGCAGTACCGTCTGTCACTGTTGTCTGACAAGCCACGTCACCGCCGGGTGCTGCAGGAGGCGGCCGCCCGCGCCGGATGGACAACACCGGCGCCCCAAGGCCGTGCCCGTGGCATCGCCCTGCAGGAGAGTTTTGGCAGCATCGTTGCCGAGGTTGCCGAAGTTTCACTGACCGAGGCCGGTGAAGTGCAGGTCAACAAAGTGGTCTGCGCCATCGACTGCGGCCGTGTGGTTAATCCGGATACTGCCGCATCACAGGTTGAAAGCGGCATCATTTACGGCCTGACTGCGGCCATGTACGGGCAGATCAGCATTGAGAACGGACGCGTCAGGGAAAGTAATTTCCACGACTACGAAATGCTGCGACTGGCTCAGTCGCCGGAGATTGAAGTGGTGCTGCTGGAGTCGGATGACGCACCGGTTGGTGGTCTCGGCGAGCCGGCAACCCCGCCCATTTCGGCCGCGGTTACCAATGCGCTGTATGCACTGACAGGGCAGCGTGTTCGTGAACTGCCGTTAAAGAATTACCGTTTCCTGCCCCCGCCCACCGAAGCAGCGGGCAACGTCTGACCCTGTTCTGCCTGTCACGTCCCTGCGCAGCCGGTCATTATCGACCGGTTGCGCGGGGCAGGCAGGATCAGAATGCGTCGCGGCTTAGCATATTGCTCTGCACCATGAAGTCACGGAACTCGGGAAACTCCAGCCCCATGGTTTTGTTGCGATCCATGATGGTGAACGGCAAAGCCAGGGCCTGTCTTGAGCGTTCCGGCATTTCATCCAGCGAAACCTTGCCGTCGATGTTCACATCCATGAAGCCCATCGCCAGCGCGGCCAGGTAATCGTCCTCATTGACCTCAAAGTCATTCTCGCCCGGTTCTTCGTAGCGGAATGATATGCCGCCATAAAGCATTTCTTCCCAGGTCTGCTCACCAAATCTGACATTGACGGACGGATCGGGGTTGCTCAGATTAGCGGTCGAGTTGTCATACACGGTGCGATGGATGACAAAGGTACCCGCCGGTGCCTCGATCGGATCCTCGAACTGGAAGTAGCGCTGCCAGTTAAAGTCATAGTTCGGCACTGACAACACGACTTCCTCGCGTCCGTCAGGGTAGCGGATGGCAAACTCGGATGCGCGGCCACGATAGTGTGCATGCGGGAACAGACTATAGATCACCGCATCACGCTGGAACTGGTAATAGGCAGTTTCTTCGTGCTCCGCCACACCCTGGGGAATCCTCAGCTCAGGATTGATAATTGAAAAATGCTGAAGCACGTGCTCTGGCGCTTCATCACTGAAGTACAGGCCAATCCGGGTCTGATCGCTGGTGGCCTTGCCATAGGTGGTGTAGTGCATCTGGGTATAGAACGAGGTACCGGCCGGTATGTAGACACCGGTATTCTCGGGGTAGATGTAGGTTTCATTGCCGGGCACAAAGGTCATCAGCTGAGGTTGGAACAGTGACTCACTACTGTCCCCCTGACCAGCAGCATTTGAGCTGTCGCCAAACGTGGCAATGGCGTGATGCACAACCTGCCTGTCGCCGGGTGCAATCTGCACGGCTTTCACCCAGACATCATGATCCAGCGGGTTTTTCACTTCAAAAAACTGATAGTCCAGCGTGCCGGTTGCCGGAATATCAAACGTTGGCAAGGTCACCACCAGATCCGGTTCACCCAGCTCCCATTGGGTATCCTGCGCGGCCACCGAGGTCAACGGATCGTCACCCTCGCCGCGCGGCGCACCGGCATCAATCCAGGACACCAGTTGCCTGGCTTCGTCAACATCCAGACTCAGATCATGCAGAAACTCGCCGATCTCCGGGTCCGCATGCCACGGCGGCATGCGCTTGGTGAGAATGGTTTCGCGTATCATCGGGGAAAAACCCTGGACCATCGCATGACTGGTCATTGCCCACGGCCCGATGCCCCCGGTGCGGTGGCAATCTGCACACTTTTCCACCAGCAGCGGGGCGATTGTCTCGCTATACAGGTTATCCGCTATGTCGGTGATGGCGGCGTGACGTGGCAGCAACTCTGCGCCAGCAGGCATGGCGTAGGCCGCCACATCGACACTGTCACCATCCAGCAGTGACTGCAGGGTTGACGTAAACGCAGCAATGTCAGCCGGGCCGCGATAAACAATTTTCCAGCGACCGGGCTCGATCACCAGCGCCTCGCCAACATGATTCAGCGCCAGGGTTTCGGTCACCAGGCCCGCCTCATCTTTTAATACCGGCAGTTCCAGCCCCTGCTGCTGCGTATCCGCCAGGATGTCCGCGCGTGACTCGGTCGGTGCCGGGTTAAGCAGGGCAAACACGACACCCTGTTCCGCCCATTGCTCATCGATGCCTGCAATTGCCGATTGCACAGCATCCGACCCGTTGCGATGCCCCAACAGGACAATGGCCGGTACCTGCTCATGATAATGCAGGTTAAAGGCCTTGCCGTGTTGATCGATCAACGTGAAATCAGAGGCCCGTTCCACGATCGGGTTCGCCGGCTCAGCGTCACTGGCAAGCGCCGTCCCGACCAGACCTGCGCACAGGATCGCCACCAGCACCATGGGGGCACCGAGAGCCCGGTTGGCAACAGCTCCCAGCGCGTTGATGATATTCAATTGGGTGTACATGAAACTAAACTCCAGATACGTTACCTGTTACGGAATGACAAATTGTCAACAAGATACGTCGCCATTGAACACCCGGTTCAACACAAGGTCAACTGCTCACGTCTCAGATCTGCCTCAGCCCGCCTGATAATGCCGCTTGATGAAATTACCCAGCATTTCGAACTCAACGCTACGAGTACTGGCCTTGCGCCAGACCAGACCGATCTGACGATAACTGCTGTCATCCATGGCAATGGTGTTTATCCGGGTATTCTTCAGCAGCGGCGACTTTACCGCCATTTCCGGCAGATAGGTGATACCCAGATCCGCATCCACCATCTGCACCAGCGTCAGTAAACTGGTGGCGGTAATACTACTGACCTTGTCGGCGTTTTTGATATTGCAGGCCGACAGGGCATGGTCGCGCAGGCAGTGACCATCTTCCAGTAGCAGGATGCTGTCGGTGGGCAATGCGTTCATGTTGTAGCGTGCCGGGTCGACAAACGCGCTGTGCTGGTGATGAGCCAGAAAAAAATGATCATCAAACAGAGGCATATCCGTGACATTTCGCAATTCATAAGGCAGCGCGATCAGTATGAGGTCAAGTTCACCGTCCATCAGACGCTCATACACACGATCGGTGAGATCTTCCTTCAAATACAACTTCAGCTCGGGATAGGACTTACGCAAGGCCGGTAACAGCTTGGGCAACAGAAAGGGTGCAATGGTGGGAATTACCCCCAGCTTCAGCTGGCCGGTCAACGGCGCCTGATTGCCCCGGGCAATATCGACCATGTCTTCCAGATCGCGCAGCACCACGCGTGCCTGGCGGGCGATATCGCGCCCCAGACTGGTGACTGTAACGTTTTTATTGGTACGGTCGACCAGCTGGATATTGAGCATATTCTCCAGCTCCTTGATGGCGACGCTGAACGCTGGCTGGGATACAAAACAGGACTCCGCAGCCTTGCCAAAGTGCTCGTACTGCTCCAGCGCAACAAAATATCGCAGCTGCTTGGTGGTCGGTAAATGGTTCATTGCGATTCCCCGTCTTGTCGGTATGACGCGCTTCGGGATTCGCGTCATCGATACATTATGCATATCACTTTAATACATATAATGCATTTTATCTATTCACTCAACCGCCCTATCATAACAACCATTGCGAACCCTGATACCCCATCATTGCTCGCAGGAAGGTAGGTTTGACAAGTGTACTGACTCAGATTGTACGCTCCCTCTTGGTCGGGATGATCCCCAAAGATCCTCCCGGCTTTTTTTATACCGCTTTAAACCCGACCTTGCCAGGAAGCCATCTGATCAGCACCAGGCACTTTTAGTATATGCCGAAATAGCTGTTATACTCCGGCCTTTAATAGCCGATGGCGACAGGTAGCAGCACACTATGACCGATCCCGGAATCCCTGCTCCCAATAGCGCGGTTTTGTCAGCTGCCCGCACCAGCACGTACAGTTTGCTGGCTGCCCTGCTGCTGACGACCACTCTGGGAGCCGCCGCACACGCCGATGAACTGACCGATCCCACTATCTGGCATGGCGAATGGCAGGCGGAAGATACTGACTTTACCCTGTTGGTGTTGCCGTCCGGCACAAATTTCCGACTTGAGCCCTTGCGCCCGGCGGGGATTGAATGGCAGGCAGGGGAAGGCATGATCAATGGCAGCAGCGGCACCGTTGAAGTGCGCTACCAGGGAGTGGTTGCCCAGGTGATGGTCCAGCTGACCAGCCCGAGCACGGCCATCGTCAGATCGATGTCCTGCCAGCCGGACTACCATGTGGTGTGTACGCTGGTGCGTAACCAGCAGGCCCGCTTCGTCAAACTGCAATAAGTTGCGCCGCCCCGGCAGGGGGCGACACCCACCGCATCACTTCATGTCGGCCATCGAACGAATCTGCTTGCCGACAATGCCGTACTCAATCGCTTCTTCCACGGTCATCCAGTAGTCACGATCGGTATCTTTGGCGACACGCTCCAGTGGCTGACCGGTCTCATCGGCAATCAGCTTGTTGATCCGCGCCCGCATTTTGACAATCTGTTCCGCCTGAATCTTGATATCCGACGCACTGCCGCGCGATCCGCCCATCGGCTGGTGCACCAGGAAACGGGTATTGGGCAGCGCAAAGCGATGTTCTTTTTTGGCACCCAGGTAAATGGTGGTGGCCGCGCTGGCCACCCAGCCCGTGCCCACTACGTGCACATCGGGCTCGATAAACTTGATGATGTCATACACCACATCCCCTGATTCGACGTGGCCGCCAGGGGAGCTGATATACAGGGTAATGGGGTCATTGCTTTCCGCCGCCAGCGCCAGCATGCGTTCGGTAACCTGACGCGCCAGACGGTCATTGATCTCGCCAAAAATGGTCAGCGCACGTGCCTTGAACAATTTCTCGTCCAGCAGTCGGCTTGATGGTTGCGTGGGCGCCTCATTGGCGGACGACATTGTTTGCATACTCATTTTCTCCAAAAATCGGCTTGTCGCGAGTCGCTGGGGCCGGTGGCTCCAGACCTGAAAATCCCAATCCGTTATGATACCACGCCCGACGCTGGCTGAGCGTCAGGGTGAGACTCCTCACCCAATGGCATGAAGGCAATCAGCAATTGCGGCAACAGGGTCAGGGCACCCAGCAGTGCAACCAGCATGGCAATACTGGTCAGCAGGCCGAAGACCATGGTCGGGATGAAGTTTGACAACACCAGAATCGAGAAACCGGCCACGATGGTCAACGAGGTGAAATACATGGCCCTGGCGATACTGCTGTGACAGTAAAACATGGTCTGCCGGTAGTTGCCGATGCGGTGAAACTCGCGCCGGAACCGGTGCATGTAATGAATCGTGTTGTCCACGCCAATACCGATGGATATGGCGGCGATGGTGATGGTCATGATGTCCAGTGGAATCGCCAGCCAGCCCATGATACCCAACACCAGTGCCGCAGCAATGATATTGGGGATGATACAGATGGCAGCAATCTTCAGTGAGCGGAACAGCGCCAGGAACATGACCATGATGGCCGCCAGCACCACACCCAGGGTCAGTATCTGCGATTGGTAAAGGCTCTGCAGGACATTGTTGTACAGCACCAGCGTACCGGTCACGTGCACCTGCTCCGGGCTCAGGTCAAAATTTTCCTGCATGCCGGTCTGGATATCCTGAATCAACTGATTGCGATTGAGGTTGGGATCGGACTCTATCACCCGGACATTAAAACGGACTTCATTTTCCTCGATCGCCACAAACGGTGTCAGCACGGTCGAACGCAGGGTTTCCGGCAGCATGCTGTACAACAGCGCCCACAGGAAGCTGTCCACTTCGCCGCCGTTCAGTTCTTCCGCCAGCTGCACAACTGCACCGAAAGACAGTACTTTGCCGGTTTGCGGATGCTGGTCCAGGAATTCATGCATACGCTCAAGCGTATTCATCTTGTCGGCGGTGAACCAGTACGGGTTGTCACTTTCAGCATCACCACCATCGTCAAAACCGTCGTCAAAACCATCGTCAAAACCGTCATCAGTGCCGCCGCTGTCAGGCAACTGGACGACCACATCGAATGACAGGGTGCCACCGAGTTTTTCATCAAACAGCTTCATGCCCTGATAGATTTCCGTGTCTTCACTGAAATAGGAAATGAAACTGTTCTCCACCTGCAAACGGGCGATACCCACGGCGCTGATGACAAACACCAGTGCATAAAACCACAACAGTTTGTTGCCCACTTTGTCCGTGGTTCTGGCCAGCAGCGCCGTGAAGCTGGCGCGCATCGCTTTGGGCTTCTCCCGCTTTTCCGCGGGCAGCAGGCTCATGATCGCCGGAAACAGCAGAAACACCACAATCAGGGCAGTCAGTACGCCCATCACCATAATCCAGCCAAAAGAAATGATGGGCGTGATACCACTGACCACCAGCGAACCGAACGCAACAATCGTGGTCAGCGCGGTGTACAGACAGGGCAGGAACATGGCGCGCACCGCATGGCGGACGATCTTCTGTTGATTACTGAAGCGGCGACTGGCGCGCAGTTCGCGGTAGCGCACCATCAGGTGCACCGTCAACGATATGGTAATGATCAGCAGCAGCGACATGAAATTGGACGACACCACCGTCACTTTCCAGTCCATCAGCCCCAGTATGCCGACCACAATGATCCCCGCCACAGCGCAGCAGGCCAGTGGCAGCAACACCCAGCGCAGACGGCGGAATATCAGTCCCAAGGCGATAACAATAAACGCGAATACCCCCAGGCTGAACGTGGCCAGGTCATTCTGCACAAAGGTCACCAGATCATCGGCGATCATAGGGGCACCGCCCAGGTAAAGCTGCACTTCATCGTCGTACTTGTCCAGAATGTCGCGAATGGCGGCGATATCCTGATGGCGCAATTCGGCTGCGTGCTCGCTGTAGGTGTCAAATTCCGCTGACACCTGCGCCAGTTCGGCAGCCTCGGCGTCGCTGAGCCCTTCGGCATCACGCTGGTTGCGCAACTCTGTGCGACGATTGATCAATTCGATGTATCGTTCATCCTGCTCGAAACTGGCCAGCATGGCACCCGTGGTACCATCAGGGCTGATCACAGCATTGCTGAATACCGGGTTGGTGCGTAATTCCTCGCGCGCGGCTTCCCGGTCAACATTGTCATCGAGAATGGTGTCGTAATCTTCCGAGATGCCGGTCAGCGGCGTATCGCCAAAAATGGGTACGTTCAGTAGACTGTTGACTGACTCAATCCGTTCCATCGCCAGCAGGTCATCGCGAATGTCGGCCATGATGGCCAGCGATTCATCACTCAGCAGCTCCATGTTGCGTGGCGTGAAAGCAATTGTCACCGAGTCTGTCACACCGTAACGCTGACTGATTTCGCGCGTGTATTCGAGCTCCTCGTCGCCCTCCATCAACAGCGAATCGGCGGACACATCCAGCCGGAAGTCCTGGGCGTACCAGCCAAAACCCGCGATTGCGAGCAGCAACAAAGCAATGACCAGCCAGGGTCGGTCGAAGACCAGGGCACTGTACCAACGCGAAAGAGTCAAACGCATAACGTATCCATCGTCTGTGAAAATTAATGCCGGAAACACCGCAGCGAACTATACCCTGTTGACGGGCGAATTGTTATCTCACTGGGGGACCCTCATATAAAAAGGAGCCCGGCGGACGCTTCTTATTACGCTCGCTCAGCACTGAGCGGATGTCACGGCGAGGCGGCCGCGACAGAGGCTCAAGTCGGCAATTTTGCCATGGTGGTCTCACAATTCGTCACAATCTTGGACTTGATTACTCAGGGCAGAATTGGTCTAGTAATGGTATGGTTACCTACAAGCGCCACATAAAGGGGAGTTTTACTATGCGCAAGTCAATGACATTGTTGCTTTTTTCGGTATTCGCCTTGCTGCCACTGGTCAGCCAGGCTGACGATTATCTGAAGCAGATCAAGGAGTTCGAGCTGGAGGATCATCGCGGTGTCATGCATTCTCTGGACGAATATCAGGACAAAGACTATATCGTCATGTACGTTCATGGCTCAGGCTGCCCGATCGCACGATTGTCGGTGCCTACCTACCTCGCCATTGAAGAAGAGTACGCTGATAAAAATCTGGAATTCCTGATGATCAATGCGTTCATTCAGGATGACATCCCGCGGATTGCCAAGGAAGCGGAAGAGTTCAATATCCAGTTTCCGATCCTGAAGGATGCCGACCAGTCAGTGGCACGCTCCATGGGTGTCGAGCGTACTGCCGAGGTATTCATTATTGATCCCAGAACGCGTGAGATTCATTTCCGCGGGCCGATCAACGACCAGCTGGGTTACGAAACCCAACGTAATTCCGCGTCCAACCACTACCTGAAGGACGCACTGGATACCGTGCTGGCAGGTGGCAGCGTCAACATGAATGAAATTCCGGATGCCAAGGGCTGTCTGGTTGGCTTTTTCCTGAGCTGATCCGGTTCGACCACAAAACCTGATTCATGCGAAAAAAAAGGCCGGTTGCCATACAGCACCGGCCTTTTTTGTGTCTGTCACTGTCATGCCAGACAGGCGCCGTCAATTACTCAACAAACGCACGTTCAATCACATACTCGGCCTGAATGCCGTGACGGGATTCCTTGAAACCGGCGCCATCCAGGATACGACACATGTCTTTGAGCATGGTCGGACTGCCGCACAACATGAAGCGGTCGTGTTCCGGCGTCGGCTGCGGCAGGCCGATTTTCTGCGCCATGGTGCCGTTCTCCAGAACATCGGTAACACGCCCCTGATTGACAAACGGATCACGGGTAACAGTGGGGTAATAAATCAGCTGATTGCGCACTTCTTCGCCGAAAAATTCATTCTGCGGCAGCTCCTCGGTGATGTATTGCCGATACGCCAGGTCAATCTCCCGACGTACGCCATGCACCAGAATGACCTTTTCAAAGCGATCATAAACCTCGGGGTCACGGATAATACTCATGAACGGCGCCAGCCCGGTCCCGGTGCCAACCAGGTACAGATTCCGACCCGGCAGCAGGTGATCCGCCACCAGCGTGCCCGTGGGTTTGCTGCTGACCAGCAGCTCGTCACCTATCTTGATGTTCTGCAACCGTGAGGTCAGCGGGCCATCGGGCACCTTGATGCTGAAAAACTCCAGCTCTTCGTCGTAATTGGCGCTGGCTATACTGTAGGCACGCATCAGTGGACGACCTTCCACTTCCATACCAACCATCACAAAGTGGCCGTTTTCGAAGCGCAGACCTTTATCTCTGGTTGTGGTAAAACTGAACAGGGATTCATTCCAGTGATGAACGCTGGTCACACTCTGTTTGGATATTGCAGCCATTTCAAAATCCTGTAAGACGTCGCATGAGTTAAAAGTGGGAAATTTTTGATGCGTGCATGGTAAACCGCGGCGCTATACCAGTAAAATGATTTAATACTATAAGGTTAATCGAAAAATACGATAATACATCGCAAATACAGGAAGGGGCCTTGCCATGCATTACACCTTGCGACAGATCGAAGTTTTTCTGGCAACTGCCTGGCATGAGAACGTCTCACATGCAGCCGACAGCCTGTCCATGTCCCAGTCAGCGGCCAGCGCCGCCCTGAAAGAACTGGAACAACGCTTCGACATGCAGCTGTTTGACCGCGTTGGCAAGCGCCTGCAGCTCAATGACTTTGGCAAAAGTCTGCGCCCGCATGCCGTGGCACTGCTGAATCAGGCCACGGAATTTGAACAGCTGCTCGCTCGCCAGGGCGAAGTGGGACACATCAAGGTGGGCGCCACGTTGACCATAGGCAACTATCTGGCGGTACCGATCATGGCCGAGTTCATGAATCGTTACCCGGGCTCACGTGTTGACCTGACCGTGGAGAACACCTCACTGATCACTCAACGGGTGCGCAACTTTGAACTCGACATCGGTCTGGTGGAGGGTGAATTGCAGGATTCGACGCTGGAAGTTATTCCCTGGCGTGACGATGAGCTCAGCCTGTTCTGCGCGCCGGACCACCCGCTGGCAGGACGACCCACACTCAGCGATGAAGACCTGGTCAGCGCCGACTGGATTATCCGCGAAGCGGGCTCGGGCACCCGTCAGGCATTCGAACACGCCATGTACGGGCTGATGCCGCGGCTCAATCTGCGCCTGGAACTGCAGCACACGGAAGCCATCAAACGCACCGTAGAGGCTGGCCTGGGCATTGGTTGCCTGTCACGCATCACCTTGCAGGAAGCCTTCCGGCGCGGCAGCCTGCTGCCGCTGTATGCGCCGCAGCGCGACTGGATGCGGCGTTTCTACTTTATTCTGCACAAACAGAAATTCCGCAGCACCGGCATCCGCAACTGGATAGCCCTGTGCCAGGAGGACAACGCCGGTACTTTCGGGACCTACGGGCCGGATCAGTGATCCCGCAGTTATTGATAAAGTACCGCGTGCCCCTGCTGGCTGCCTGCCTGCTGTGCGCAGGGCTGCTGGGCCTGGGTTTGCCCAATATCGGCTTTGACACCCGGGTATCGGTATTGCTGGGCGACAATGACCCTTACGTCATGGAACGCGACCGGGTGTCTGCCGAGTTTCCGGAGCGCCAGGATATCAGCATCGCCGTCATTGCCGACGCCGGACCAACCGATGTGTTTACCGCCCCTATACTTGAAGCACTGGGGGCCCTGCACCGTGAATATCGGCGCATACCCTACACCGGTCGGGCCAGTTCAGTGGTCGCGTACGACTCTCCATTTGGCGAGATAGGGTTGTTCCCGGGCCGCTTCCGCAACTTCCATGAAATTGACGAAGACGCCATGCAGGCGGCACGCAACAAGGCCATGTCTGACCCGTTTATCAATGGCGTGCTGGTATCACCGTCTGCCAATCTGGCACTGTTCACCGCTCGGCTAACCCTGAGCGCGGGCAACCTGGCACAAAATCGCGAGATCGCTGCCGGCATTGACGAAGTGCTTGGCGACCTGCGTACCGCTCACCCGGACATTGTATTCGCTCCAGCTGCTGAGGCACTGTTTGAAACATCGACCCGTGACGCCATGATCAGCGACCTGACACGCCTGTTGCCACTGGTGATTCTGCTATGCGTACTGTTTATCTGCTATTGCTTCCGGTCTGTGCGGCATGGCGCCTGCATTCTGCTGGTGACGCTGCTCACCATCACCTGTACCCTCGGTACGCTGGCCTGGGCTGGCATTGCGCTTAACAGCGTGTCGGTCATGGCGCCACTGGTGGTGGTCATCATTGCGGTCGCCAATACTGCCCATATCCTTTCAGTCTACCGGCAGCGCCTGACCGCCGGGACAGATATCAATCAGGCCATGCACCACAGTCTGACCTTCAATCTGCGCCCGGTCACGTTGGCGGCGTTGACTACCGCCATCGGCTTTGCCAGCCTCAACTATGCCTCAGCACCCGCCATCAGCCAGTTCGGCACTATCGTGGCACTGGGTGTGCTGTTCGCGTGGCTGCTGAGTTTTCTCGGCTTTCCGGCTCTGGTCATGGCGGTTGGCGGACCTGCAGACGAAGTCAGACTGGCAGGCGCTTTTCTGGATGTCTGCCAGCGTATCGTGCGGCGCTTTCCGCGCGCCATCCTGACCAGCGTCACTGTCGCCGGGCTGACCGCCGCCGCCATGCTGCCACTGAACAGACCCGACTTTGACCGCCTGGACTTTATTGACCAGGACTCTCCCCTGCATGCCTACTACGAACTGCTGAGCGATCGCATGCAACGGGGCACCGGCATGACTTATGGCATCGTTGCCACCGATCCGGTCACCGCAGACGCAGAGACCAATGGCGCCATTGCCCCAGCGTTCCTGCAGCGTGTCGACACATTTGCAGCCTGGCTGCGCCAGCGCGAAGACGTACTTGAGGTTGTCAGCCTGGTAGAGGTGGTAAAAACCATCAATGACACGCTGGAAGGATCACAGGCCGGTCGCGACACAGACAACTACAGGTTGCCGGACACCGCAGACATAGTCGAACAACACCTGATGAACTACGTCTCCGTGCAGCGTGACAGTTATACCCTGAACAATTTTATTAATAGCGATTTTTCAACCATACGGTTATTTATCACCACCCGGCCACTCAGCAATCAAGGCATTATCGACCTGGACCAGGCCATTGGCGACTACTTTGCCGACAATCTTGCCGACAGCAGCATGCAGCTACTGCGGGGCAGCAGTACCCTGCTGTTTGCGCGCATGGACAGGACAGTTACTGTAGAGCTGATGCAAAGCTATCTGATTAGCCTGCTGATGATTACCGTGGCACTCACTGTCGGTCTCAGGAGCCTGTACTTTGGTCTGGTCAGCGTCATCCCCAATCTGCTGCCGGCAACACTGGTATTCGGCGCGTGGGGCTTGCTGGTCGGCACCGTGGACCCCTTTGTGATGATGCTGTTCAGTATCAGTATTGGTCTGGTGGTTGATGACACTGTGCACATCCTGAGTACCTACCAACGGCAACGTCAGCAGGGTCTGGCTGTTGATGCTGCGATACAGGCCGCCGTGGCTAAAGCCGGTCCGGCATTGATCATTACCACCGCGGTACTGACGCTGGGAGCACTGATGCTGTTGCTGGCCAGTACGCTGTATTTTCAACAGGCGGCGAGGTTACTGGTGCCGATTGTGGTACTCGCGCTGATCCTGGACCTGACATTCCTGCCAGTTCTGCTCGCGCGCCTGGAGCGGTTCCGTGAGCGACGGTCAATGCATCGGGAGTCACCGCCGTGACGTGGATCATTAACGGGTCTGAGCTGATGGGTCCGGACTCTCTACCCGCAACAACAGCTCTTTGGCCTTCCCGTACAGCGTCGCATTGCTGACCAGGATGGCTTTGTTGTGGAATACCGGGCTGACGCCATCGGGTACCGGCAGAAAATGCCCGTAGCGGGCCCCTGCTTCAATGGCGATCAATTGTGCGGCAGCAAAATCCCATACGCTCAGGTTCTCGTAGTACACATCCAGTCGTCCGGCAGCCACCCAGCAGATATCCAGCGCGGCAGACCCCATCCGCCGCAGGTCAGCACAATGTTCCAGCATTATTCCCACACGCCGAATCAACCGGGGCATGTCGCTTTTGATATAGGGAAAGCCGGTGGCAAACAGCGCACGCCGCAGATCGGTCTTGTCTGCGACATGGATAGGTTGTTCGTTGAGGGTTGCGCCGTGGCCTTTGGTGGCCGCAAACATTTCGTCGCTGTAGGGATTATAAACAACGCCAGATTGCAGAACGCCATCCACCACCCAGGCGATGGAAACCGCTGAGTGCGCATGCCCATGGGCATAGTTGACCGTGCCATCAATCGGATCAATGATCCATAGCGGGCCCTGCAACTGACTGATCTGCTCCAGATCCGGAGCCGACTCCTCAGCCAAAATCTGGTGCCCCGGGTAGGCAGCGCGAATCGCGTCACAAATGAGTTTGTCGGCTTTAATATCGGCCTCAGTTACCAGCTCCTGCCCGGCGTGTTTGAAGTGCTCTGCCGGACCGTCCCCGCGCTGCAACTCCGCCAGCATCAGGGCACCGGCCTGGCGTGCGATGCGCAGGCTGAATGCCAGTATTTCAGCAGCTGCTACCGGCGGCCTGTCAATGAAGTAGAAAACATAGTCAGTTGTCTTTCCGTTGATTTCTTTCTCTGCCTCATGGGAAAAGTGCGCACCGATTTTTTCGGTGCCACGTCTTGAGCGGTAGTTGTCCTTGCCAATATGAAACCAGACACGTCTGGCCCACTTGAAAGCATGATCCAGCATCAGGGTCTTCATTTCCCGGTTGGTGGCCCCACCCCAGCGGCTGCGTGCCAGAAAAGTGAAGCCAATGGCGACTTCTTGCGCCACCGGGTCCCATTCATAGTATCGCGAGCAGCCCACGATCTCACCCGTGCTGTTATCGATGGCCACCAGCGCACTGCCTGCATCAAGCGCACCACTGAAATAACGCGACTCAAACGCCTCGCGCTGATAACGCAGCGGATCCGGGTGCAATTCCCAGATAAGCGGGTCGCTGGCAGTTACATACAGAGGTTCAAGATCATCTTCGCGCAGTGGCCGCAAAGTGATGGTTCTGCCTGTCAGTGTTGGCTGGAAATCAAACGGCGCTTGCTGTGTCATGTTGCTGTCCTGCTGCTCTATTGCTGTGGTCTGGTTCAGCTCGTCGGGGTGCTCACCACTCCGGTCGCCAGGCCGAATCCTTCGTCAATCCAGCCGGTGATACCGCCTATCATTTTTTTTACCGGTCGACGCAGTGTCGCCAGCCTGACGGCAGCCTTGTCGGCGCCATTACAATGTGGCCCGGCACAATACACTACAAACAGAGTGTCAACGGCAAACGGACTCAGGCTGTCATCATTGATCCGGGTATGCGGCAGGTTGAGCGCCCCCTCAATATGGCCTTGAGTAAACAGGGCTTCGCCGCGGACATCCAGCAGCACAAAATCCTGACGACCGTTACTGATCGCATGATGAACATCCCAGCAATCCGTCTCCAGTTGCAACAGACGCTCGAAATGGCGTCGCGCCTCGTCACTGGGTGCGGCTGCGGGCCGGGAAACCGCCGACGATGTCTGGCGGGTGCTTGCATGGTTACTCATAGTACCTCCTGGGGCCTGAATAATGAACTCGTGTCGATTATCACCCGTCTGCCAAAAACAAATCCGGGCACTTCATGGTCGCGGTGGATAATACTCAATTGTGTTGCCAGTCAAAGTCCATCTGCCGGGCAGTGCGCCTGGCCAGCTCAGGACTGTGCAGACGACTGACCAGATGCAGGCTCATGTCGATGCCGGCGGAGATCCCCGCAGAACTCACCCGGTCACCTGCATCTACCCAGCGCAAGTCCTCCAGCACCGTCAGGCCCGGAAACAACTCCCGTAGTTCGGTGATATCCTGCCAGTGCGTGGTGACTTTGTCGCTCGTGAACACCCCGGCCTGGGCCAGCAGAAAGGCGCCAGTGCACACCGACGCCGTCAGCTGTGCCTGCTCTGCTGCCGTCTGTAACCAGCCGATGACCTGTGGTTTGTGCATTTCATCGCAATGCATGCCGCCGGCAACGATCAGCACATCCAGCGGTGGGTGATCATGGATACTGTAATCGGCCAATACCCGATAACCTGCACGCGCACGGATCACGCCCGAGCATTCGCCGATCAGAAAAACTGTGAACGGCTCAGCGTCAACACAAACCCGGCTGGCGGTGCTAAACACTTCGAACGGCCCGGAGAAATCAAGCACTTCAGCCTGGTCATAGATATAGATACCGACATTCATGGCTGATTCCCGCCGGCGGCCAGCATGATGACATAACGTGCGAGCAGATCCATGTCGACCTCATCAAGCTGCAGTGCGAATGCCGGCATTTCGACGCCTCCCCGTTCGATGATGGCACGCACCGAAGCCGCGTCCGGCAGATTCAGCAGCGCCGGTGCCGAACCGCCATCCCGACCCTGACCCTGCTCGCCATGACAGGTCGCACACATTTGCGCAAATAACTGCCTGGCTGCGGTATATTGCGGTTCCGTCAGTTCAATACCGGATACATCGCCGGACATCTCAGGCAAGGCGGCAGTTTCCGCAGCAAACCGCGTTACCGCGCCAGGCAGTGCCAGCGCGATCAGCTCTGCCGGGTGGTCTGCTGTGGCTACGGCAATGACAATATACTGATAACCGTCATGGAAGTAGGTCATGGGTGCACCAGAGGCCTTGGCCGGCAGTTCGATTTCCGCCACCACCTCGCCTGTGCTTTTGTCGTAGGCACGGAACATGGGCCCGCCCGGATCACCACTGAGGTGCCCGGCCTCCGCCAGAAAAAGCAGGCTGGAGGTGGCCAGTGGTGACGGGCGGATCATGGGATGCCCCATATTGTCAAAATCCAGATTCAGCCCCTGCAGATCGGGATGCTGGCGAATGTGGTCTGAGGCCGGACCAATGCTGCGGGACCAGGTATGCCGACCGCGGTTCATGTCAGTGGCCGTAATCAGGCTCCACGGCGGTCTTACGATAGGCAAGCCTCGCGGCCCCTGAATGAAGACCGACGGCGCCCGCAGATATTGCCAGTTGGTTCGCGTAGGGTCAGGTGTCAGTAGTGCCGCTGCCATGGGCGCCTTGCGCAGTGGCACAAACATGGTTCCCGTAACGGGATCAAATGCAGCGCCATTCCAGTTTGAGCCACCCTGATAACCCGGGTTGACCCAGGTACCCTGTGTCCCACCCTCACGCAGGGGCGTAGGTGGTGTGTACATGGGTCCGCGCACGTATTGTGAGGCGATAGCCAGAGCCTCTTCCCGCAGAGCAGGTGTGAAGTCCAGTAACTCATCCTCATGGTAACCCTGAGTCAGGTAAGGCTCGGGCAATGTCGGAAACGGTTGCGAGGGTGATGCGCGCTCACCAGGCACTTCACTGGGAGGCACCGGTCGCTCCTCAATGGGCCATACCGGCTCACCGGTAATCCGGTTAAAGACAAATGACATACCCTGCTTGGTCAGTTGTGTAACGGTCTTGATGCGCTGGCCATCTATTTCGATGTCACCCAGAATCGGCGCCGATGGCGGATCATAATCCCACAGACCGTGATGAGTCAGTTGATAATGCCAGACCAGTTCGCCGGTGCGCCCATCAAGACAGACCAGGCTTTGCGAGAACAGATTGTCGCCATGACGGTGACCGCCATAAAAGTCATTGGATCCGGCCTCCACCGGCAGATAAATATAGCCCGTGTCGGTATCCACACTCATCATCGACCAAACGCCGGTATTGCCGGTATACCGCCAGGCATCTCCCTGCCAGCTTTCGTGGCCGGGTTCTCCTGGCTGGGGAATGGTGTTGAAGCGCCAGAGCATTTCGCCGGTCCGCACATCATAGCCTCGGATATGACCGGGTGTGGCTTCACGATTGGGCGCGGTAATGCTACCCACAACCTGGGCCACGACCACATCACCGACCACTGCCGGCGGCGACGATGACCCTACCGAGTCAGCATCACTGCCATCCGGATACAGACCCTCGCGTAACATGACCGCACCATTGACGCCAAAGTCGGGGGCGGCCATTCCGGTTCGAGCATCGATGGCAAGCAGTCGTCCGTCCAGCGTATTGTGGAAGATACGGGCCTGCTCTCCATCGCGCCAGTACGCCAGCGACCGGCTGCCCAAACCCAGCCCGCGGTCAGCAACACTGGCGGGCTCCGGTGTGTAGCGCCAGATTTGCTGGCCGGTGGCAGCATCCAGCGCTACCACTTCATGCTGGCCGGACGGCATATACAGTATGCCGTCGATCATTAGTGGTGTTGCTTTCAGGTTACGGTCCGGGCGGTCACCCAGCGGCAGTGCGCGCCAGCGCCATGCTATCTCGAGATCCCCGGCATTGTCGGCGTTAATCTGATCCAGCGCCGAGTACCGGGTAAAGCCATGATCGCCACCCCAGGTATGCCACTCTCCGTCAGGCGCACCGTATTGGGAGAGCGCGACAATGGGCATTGTCGTGAGGATCAATGCAGCAGCGACCCGGTTGCTGAGCCTGACAGCGCAACGATACATGGCTATACCTGAGTTATGGGCATGGTCAATTGAGTGCTTTCTGTTCGACTATCTCCTGCAGCCTGGCTACCGATGTTTCCAGCGCTTTCCTTGCTTCCTCATCTGCGGACACCTTCGACAACACAAAATAGGCTGTGCGCGCGACCTGGCGCCACCTTGGGTTCGACGGCAGTTTGTCCAGAGACAGATAACGGTTCATCGACCGCGTACGCAGTCGGCCGTTATCGATGCTGACACTCCATATCCGGCTTTTTTCCGCCAGGTCAATAATCGATTCACCGGTAACTTTTTGCCAGTAGTAATGACAATCCTGCATGACCTTGACCAGCGCCTCGCGATACTTCAGTTCACTGTCGTCATCGTCATCAGGAATCAGGGTACCGGACAGGGTATTGATCAATTTATCGATATGACCAAGTTCGTCAACCAGACCTTTGTGTTTGTGCAGATCCTCGGGTTTGATCTGGTTCAGATACTCACCCAGCAACTGGGTACGTTCCACGTTGCGGTTTATTTCATCAATAATCTGCGGCAGACTCAGGGTATTGGGTGCGTCAGGCACGCTTTCCTGCGTGATCGTCTGCCCGGCGCTGGTTTCGAATACCAGCAGGTAAAACTCCTGATCGACCTGGCTTAGCGTCAACAGACAGAACCGGCCTCGCACCGTCTCCAGCTCAAAATCAAAATACTGGGTACTACCCGGCAGTGAAATACGCTCTTCGTTAAACGGAAAGTGCACAGCTTCAGCCAGTGCCGGCGAGCGCGGCAGCAGCTGATCAGACACCTTGTTGACCGACTGCTGCAGGCAGGCGTCGCCACTGATCTGCAACAGTTGCTCCGCGGCGTGGTTGATAAAAATGACAATACCGGCCTCATCAATGGCCAGCAACGGGTCACCGGTTACATCGAGCAGCGCAGCCAACCGCTGCTCACGCTCGCGCAGGCGCTTCTCACTTTCCTCGTAGCGCTGCAACTGCCAGCTTAAACGCTGGTTGTCGCGCTTGACATGGGTCAGATTCAGCAGTTCGAACTGTTTGTCGATACGAATGCGCAGCTCCTCTTTGCTGAACGGCTTGGTGATATAGTCATTGGCCCCCAGACTCAGCCCCTTGACCAGGTCTTCCACGCGGTTTTTCGCGGTCAGTATGACAATTGGCAGATCATCAGAGTCGTAGCGTTTGCGGACAATCTGGCAGAACTGATACCCGGTCATGACCGGCATCATCAGGTCAAGAATAATCAGATCCGGTTTTTCCTTGCTCAGTTTTTCCAGTGCTTCTCCACCACTAAGCGCGGTGGTGAGCTGGTATCGATCAGCAAGATGAGACTCTACGATTCGCAGGTTCAGGTATTCATCGTCAACGACCAGAATGCGGCCCTGCGGCTGTCCTTGAGCCTGCCTGTGACCGGCATCGCCCATTGCCTCATGATCGGCAATATCCTGCAGGGATTCCCGATTGCTTCGTCGCTCGACATTCATGCCTGTTGCCTGCAACACAGCAGCCAGACCGACGGCGTTCGAAGCAGTCTCATCCTGGCCTTTGTCGGCACTCTCGCCATTTGCTGCCTTGCCGGATTTTTTGCTTTCCGGCAATGATTTTTTCAGCGGCAGGTCGAAATAGAACAGCGAACCTTCGCCGGGCGTGCTGCGCAGGACGATCTCTGACTCATGCAGCTCCAGCAGGCGCTGGGATATCGACAACCCCAGTCCGGTGCCACCGGCCTGTCGCGCCTCGTCGGAATCAATCTGGTAGAAGCGTTTGAAGATATTGCGCTGCTCTGCCGAGGAAATGCCAATCCCGGTGTCACGCACAGAGACCCGGACATCCAGTTCCAGTACTTCCACAGCAATGGTGACGCTGCCATGCGGCGTAAACTTCACGGCATTGGCAACAAGATTGAACAATACCTGTTGCAAGCGATCTTCATCACCTTCAACGATAATTTTCGCAGCTGGATAATTTTCGATCAGCTTGATCGGTTTGTCGCCAACCAGTGGTCGGGTCATGCGAGCGACCAACTCACAAACGTGCTTGAGATCGACATCCCGCTTGTTCAGCGCCAGATGTCCATTCTTGATGGCGGAAAAGTCGATAACATCATTGACCAGGCTGGACAGACGTTGCGCACTGACTTTCATCAGCGTCAGGGTTTCCCGCTGCGAAGCATTCAGGTCACTGGAGCGGTCAGCCAGCATGATTTCCGCCAGTCCGATAATGCCGGTCAACGGTGTTCGCAGCTCGTGCGACACATTGGCAATAAACTCTTCCTTGACGTTGTCAGCCTGCTGCAGCGCATCAATTTTCAGCTGGTTTGCGCGCAGCAGATCCTGCTGGGCGGCCTTGTAACCTTCCATCATATTCTGCAGACGATCACTCAGCCCCAGCGCCAGCACAGTCACTGCGGCCAGCGTCGCAATCTGGATGCCATTGTAGGCCAGCAAAGGCGGAATGATGACCCCCATTCGCTGCATCAGCTCAAGCAGAATGCCGATAAGCAGAATGGTCCAGGCTGACACAAAGAATTGGGCCGCCCGCACATGACGTCGCCGTGCCAGCAACCCAGACAGCGTGACCAGCACTGTCAGACAGGCGGCGTAGGCCAGCGCCATGCGGTTGACCACCCCTGAATCAACAAAGAACCCGAACACAACCCCCAGCAGGGCCAGCCCGAAGAAAATCCGCGCGGCCCGGTCCAGGCGATGATCCAGAGATTTCAGATTCAGGAACGAGCGAACAAAGAGCACAGCGACCACGTTGGCCATCAGGCTGAACACGCCAGTAGCCCGGTTGGCCCAGCCGGGTGCCTCCGGCCAAAGATACTGGTATGCCAGCCCCTGCGTGGACAGCGTGTACAAGCTGCCGAACACGACCAACAGCGCAAAATACAGGAAACCGGGCTCGCGGCTGGTATACCAGACCGTGAAACTGTAGATTGCAATCATCAGCATCAGGCCGTAGTAGAGCCCCGATGTAAATAATGAGCGCTGAGCCTCGGAGGCAAAAAATGTGGTGTCGGCCAGCGCCAGCGGAAACTGCAGGGATCCGGTACTTTCGACACGAAAGTAAATTGACATGGGTTCAGACGGGGGCACCTGGAACTCGAAGTTAATGCTGCGATGCATCAGGTGACGGGCGCGAAATGGCAGAGCGCTGCCGGCTGCGTGCTGCTGCCAGTCGCCGGCGGCATCCTGATAAAAGAAATCCACCCGGTCGAGATTGGGGAAGCCAATATAGGCAACCCAGTCGCGGGGTTCATCGAAGCGATTTTGCAGATCGACCCTGACCCAGAGCGCGCTGCGCCGGTACCCCAGATTGGGCTGGCCGGGAGCTACCCAGGGCAGCCCGGCAACCTCCAGTTGTACTCTGGCCTGCTCGAAATCAAGCTCGGCGTTCAGGTCTTCATACAGGATAATATCACTGCCCGGCACCAACCCGCCCGGGAAACTGTCCAGTTCCAACGCCAGAGTGCCCGTTGACAGCAAACAGCTCAGCCAGACCAGACAAATTTTCCATATGTGTTTTTGTCGCATCCGTACCTTTACCCGCACTTGCAGCCCGTTATGTACTCAACACCCCGAATCATATAGAGTTTCACTGAACAATAAAACAAACGGATCCCATCATGCCTTACGCCATCTATATACCCAACTTACGCACCGCGCGTCCGCTGCTGGTCGCCACTTCGTTAGTACTGACTCTGAGCGCCTGCAGTGGTACCCAACCTGCAGCACCTGAGAGCAACGAATCCGTTGCCAGTTATACCGCCGGGCAGGCCGGGCTGGGCGCGGCCAGCTACAACAACCACTGCGCCTCCTGCCATGGCACAGACCTTAATGGCGGGGCAGCCGGTCCGGCACTGAGCGGCGAGGCCTTCACCACCCGTTGGGGCGGCCAGCCGAGCAGCGCCCTTATTCAAATGATCAGCACCAGCATGCCACCTGGCGGTGCACCCAGTCTGCAATCGGCAGACTACGTGAACATCACCGCCCATATTCTTGCTGCCAACGGCGTTACCGATGGTACGGCTCAACTGACCGTCGATACCTCGACGACATTTAATAGCATGCCCCGGACTGCGGCGGTTGCCGCCGATCAGGGCAGAGAGGCGGCTGAACCCACCGGCGTCACGGTGACCGGCACCCTCGAAAATTTCCAGCCCGTCAGTGCTGCGGAGCTGGCAAACCCCTCGCCCGACGACTGGCTGATGTGGCGCGGCAATCCGCAAGCCTGGAGCTACAGCGAACTGGCGCAGATCAATCTGGATAACGTTGATGACCTGCAACTTGAATGGGTCTGGAACATGCATACCGGTGATTCCGAGCCGGCACCCATTGTTCGTGACGGCATCATGTTCCTGATCAATCCCGGCAACGTCGTGCAGGCGCTTGATGCGCGCGACGGCGAACTGATCTGGGAACACGCCGCCGGCCCGGCCACCGGTGAGGACATGCGCAATATCGCCATCTACAAAGACAAGATCATTCAGGCAACCACCGATGCGCGACTGCTGGCTCTGGATGCACGCACTGGCGAACAGGTATGGGAAGTCATCATCGCTGACAGCGACAAGGGATTTGCCAATTCAAGCGGACCGCTGATTGCCGATGACAAGGTCATTGTCGGCCTGGCCGGCTGTGCCAGCTATATTCCCGAAGATTGTTATATCAGTGCTTATGACGCCGATACCGGCGAACTGGCGTGGCGTTTTGACACCATTGCCAAGACTGGCGAGCCGGGCGGTGACACCTGGGGCGGGCTGGAGGATATCTTTCGCGCAGGCGGGGAAACCTGGATCACCGGCAGTTATGATCCCGAGTCACGTCTGACCTATTGGGGCGTGGCGCAGGCCAAGCCCTGGGCGCCGCCCAGTCGTCACATGTCCATTCATGATGCCGGCCTGTACACCAATTCAACGCTCGCCATTGATGTCGACACGGGCGAACTGGCCTGGCATTTCCAGCATGTTCCCGGCGAAGCACTGGATCTGGACGAAGTATTTGAGCGGGTGCTGGTGGACCGCGACGGTCGCAAGCTGGTGCTGTCTATCGGGAAACATGGCATTCTTTGGAAGAACGATCGTGAAACCGGCGAATTCCTGGGTTATACCGAGACCATGTATCAGAATGTGTTTACCCACATCGATCCGGAAACCGGTGCGGTCACCTACCGTGACGACATCATCAATGCGCAACTGGATGAATGGGTCAATGCCTGCCCCAGCAGCGCCGGCGGCAAGAACTGGCATGCCATGAGTTATCACGCCCCCAGTGGTGCACTGATCGCCCCGCTCAGTCAGACCTGTCTGGACAATCGGGCACGCGCGGTGGAACTGGTCGAGGGCTCCGGCGGTCTGGCTTCAAACCGACGCTTCCATGAAATGCCCGGTACGGATGGCAACCTGGGCAAACTGGCCGCCTACGACGTCAGTTCGCTGACTGAACTGTGGAGTTTTGAACAGCGCGCTTCCTTTATTACCGGGGTGCTGTCGACGGCCGGCAATCTTGCCTTTGTGGGCGACCTGGACCGCCGCTTCCGGGCATTTGATGTTCGCAACGGCAACATTGTCTGGGAGACCCGACTCGGCACTGCCGTGCAGGGGCATCCGCTGACGTTCAGCATTGATGGCAAACAGTATGTCGCGGTGACCACAGCCAACGGCGGTACCAGCCCACGCATGGTGCCACGCGCGGTGGCCCCTGACCTGTCACCGCCACCAGACGGCAACGCGATATACGTCTTCTCCTTGCCCTGAGCCGGTGCGACCGGGGCCTGGCCATTGCACCCTGTTACAGACTCAGTGGCCAGCCCAGCAGCAGTACGCTGATGGTGGCAACGCCAACGATGATGTTCATCGGGATGCCCGCCCGCAGAAAATCGCTGAAACGATAGGCTCCCGGTCCGTAGACCATGAGGTTGGTCTGGTAACCCAGCGGTGTGGCAAAGCTCGCCGACGCGGCAATCATGATGGCAAACATGAAAGGCTCCGGATCAAGCCCGGCCTGCTGGGTGATCGCCAGTGCCAGCGGCACCATGATCACCGCGGCTGCATTATTGGTGATGGTTTCCGTCAACAGCGATACCGCGGTATACATCAGAATCAGCATCAGCCAGGGTCGCCCGCCACTCAGCGTAACCAGCGTTTCGGCCAGTGCCGTCGCCACGCCGGTTTTCTGCAAGGCCGCGCCCAGGGCAAACGATGCGGCAATGGTGATCAACACCGGCAGATCCAGGCTCTTTTCCGCCTGGGAGATCGTCAGGCAGCCGGTGGCCAGCATCAGGCCGGCCGCCAACAGCGCGGCGTTGAGCATGGATATCAGGCCCAGCCCTGCCCCGCCGACGGCAAACAGCAGGATAGCCCAGGACAGTAGAGCCTTTTCATGCCGTGGCGTTTCCTTGTCAAGATCGTTGACGACCAGAAAATCCTTGTTGTACTGCTGCCGCGTGACAAACGCCGGGCGCGCCTCCAGCAACATGGTATCACCAGGCATGATAATGATATTGCCCAGATTACCCGCTATCCGTTCGCCATTGCGGGCCAGCGCCAGCACGATGGCACCATAACGATCATGGAATCGGGAGCTGCGGATGGTTTCGCCGACCGCGGCGCAGGACTGCGACACCACCACTTCCACCAGGCGGCGCTCGGCACGATCCTGCATCAGAGCATCGTTACCGCTGCCCACCGAGGCAGTAATACCATGTATTCGCAGCAGATCAGTCACCGCCTCGGTTTCACCGGCAAACACCAGACGATCCCCGGCCACCAGGATCTCCTCTGACGGCGCTGCCGTGACCACGGTATCGCCACGCAGGATTTCCACCAGATACAGTCGCTCCAGTGCCCGCAAGCCGGCCTGCTCTACGGTCAGACCCACCAGCGGACCATGGGGGTCCACTGCAACCTCGACGGTAAATTCGCGCATGTTGGCAAAGGGACGTCTGGCGCTGCGGTCGGGCAGCAGACGCGGCAGCACCAGAATCATGAATACCACCGATATCAGCACTACGGGCAGGCCGACCAGGGTAATCGAAAATATGCCAAACCCGTCATTGCCGGTCAGTGCTTCGTATTGGCCGGATACGACCAGATTGGTGCTGGTGCCAATCATGGTCAGGGTACCGCCAACAATGGCGCCATAACTCAGCGGAATCAGCAGGCGCGAGGGCGCAATACCGATTTTGCGTGACCAGGCATTAATCGCGGGAATCATGGTGGCCACGACAGGCGTGTTATTAAGAAAGGCGCTCAACGGCAGCACCGGCAGGAACATCCGGAACATGGCGGCGCGCAGCGTTTTCGGCCGGCCCAGAAACTTGTTAACCAGCAGATCGATACCGCCAGAGGCATGCAGCCCCCCAGCGACCGCAAACATGGCCGCCACCGTGATCAGGCCGGGATTGCCAAACCCCGCCAGCGCTTCGCCAGCACTGAGCACCCCAGTCATGCTCAGGATGGCAAGCGCGCCCAACAATACTACGTGTGGAGCCAGGCGTGTGACAATCAACACGCCCAGCACACCCAGCGTCAGCGCCAGCGACAACCAGCCTTGCCATTCCATATTCAGCCTCTCTTGTTAACGCTGGCCCGAAATCGGGTGCCGCGCAATTGGAATAGCAGTATAGAACAGTCTTCTTATTCCATATAAGAATATTTAATAATTATATTATTCCATTAAAGCCTAAAGAGTCTTGGCCAGCGCACCACGCTGATAGTCCGACAGCGCCTGTTCTATCTCCTGACGCGTATTCATGACAAACGGGCCATACTGCACAATTGGCTCCTGCAACGGCTTGCCGGCAAGCACAACCAGGCGGGTATCCGCCGCCTGAGGTGTCATCGTCACAGTGTCGCCCTGGCGATCCAGACGGGCAACCTGGCCCCGTTTGACCGGTGTTGCCGCTTCGCCCAGTGCCACGGCACCCTCATAGACATACACCAACAGCGTATGTCCGTCGGGTACCGTGAGCACATGCGGCGCCAGTTCGTCACTGAACACCAGATCCAGATAAACCGGATCGGTATCAGGGCGCGACACCAGGCCGGTCAGTTCCTGGCCATCCAGATGGGCGCTACCGGCAATCAGTTTCGCATGGACAGATCCGTGTTCGGCAACCGGAATGGACGCTGATGCGATATCCCGATAGGCCGGCGGCTGCATCTTGCTGTGTGATGGCAGGTTCAGCCAGACCTGAAAGCCGCGCATCCGGCCTTCCGTCTGTTTGGGCATTTCCGAGTGGATGATGCCCGCGCCGGCGGTCATCCACTGTACATCACCATTGCGCAGATCACCGACATTGCCCATATGATCCTGATGCTCCATGTGGCCTTCGAGCATATAGGTGATGGTCTCAAAGCCACGATGCGGGTGCGGCGGGAAGCCGCCAATATAATCGCTGGCGTCATAGGAGCCAAATTCATCCATCATCAGGAACGGATCGAAGCGCGCCGGGTCACCGGCACCGCCGAATACGCGCATCAGTTTGACGCCGTCACCATCGGAGGAAGCCCGAGCCGTAATGATTTCCTGTACCGTCTTAATCCTGGTCATTTTCACCTCCCGTCATCGGCATGATGACTTATAATCCGTATATTACCGGCAATAAACTGATGATATGATGCAATTATACTGACTTATAGATTCATTTTTTCGAACTATAATCACTGTCTCTTGCACAGGTGACTTCATGAAACTACCCCGTATCAGTCTTGAACAATGGGCCGCATTCAAGGCAGTTGTTGATGAAGGCAGCTTCGCCAACGCCGCTGAAGCACTCAACAAGAGCCAATCCAGTGTCAGCTACGCGATTGCGCGACTGAACGACCTGTTACCGTCCCCGGTGCTGGAGCTGTCGGGCCGCAAAGCGGTGCTGACACGCGAAGGCAAAGTCATGTACCGACGGGCGATCCAGTTGCTGGCGCAGGCGGAAGCGGCCGAACAAACAGCACAACTGTTGGCACGCGGCATTGAATCCGAGATAGTGCTGGCCATTGACGGCCTGCTGGAGCCGGGGCAACTGATACCGGTCCTGGACCAGTTCTCGCAAATGTATCCGATGACCCGCCTGCGTCTGCTGGAAACCCAATTGTCCGGCACAACCGAGGCACTGCTCGAAAGGAAGGCCGACATTGTGCTTGGCAATCAGGTACCGGTCGGGCATCTGGGCACGCCCCTGAAAACCATTCGCATGATTGCTGTGGCGCATCCTGACCACCCTCTGTGCCAGACCGGACCGGAAGCCGGCATCAATGACTGGGAACTGCGCACCTGGCGCCAGGTTGTGTTGCGCGACAGCGGTACGCGCCGCGAACAGGATGCCGGCTGGCTGGGATCCGAACAACGCTGGACGGTCAGTCATTTTTCCACCAGCCTGAAAGTGCTTCGCGCCGGCCTGGCTTTTGCCTTTGTACCCTACGATTGGGTGGCGCAGGACATAGAACAGGGCCTGTTGAAAATCGTACCGCTCAGCCTGGGTGCAGAGCGGCAACTACCCATCTACCTGATGATGGCATCCGCCGATAGCTGCGGTCCGGCAACGTCAGCACTGGCGACACTGCTCACACAGCACTTCGCCGGCCATACCTGATCCGCGTTCAGCGCCGCCGGTCCATCACACGATCGAACACCGCCCAGTTATCAGGCAACAGATTCTGCTCGGCACTGACCTGGCTGCCAAACTGCAGATAGTTGCGTTCGGCATTGGTGTACGGCAGCCACTGCGGCTGACCCGGCGCACTGGGAACGCCATGATGGGCAAAATTGACCCAGTAGTCCGACATGATATCGGCAAGACGGTGATCCATGGCTGAGGCCTGATACCGCAAGGTGTCAACATTGTTAAAGACGTAGGCGATCTCCGCGGCATGATAGGCACCCAGCTCCTGAGCCATCGGGCCTGGCGGCCGGTGCGTGAAAAAGTACAGGTATGCCGATTGATCAACATTGCGGGTCAGATTGGCCCAGGTCACCATGTTCCAGCCAAATGCGCTGTCGCGGTAGTTGTCGAGCGTGGATTTGCGGATATCATCGGAGGGATACACCTCCAGAACCATCTCTGCAAGATCGCCATACACCGACTGGATCCGGGCCTCATAGGCCTGGGCCGAATCCGGCAGGGTGCTCGCAGCGCCCAGCGTTGTGCCTTCTTCACTGTTGAAACCAACCAGCACCGGCACCCGGTTTTGCCGGCCCTGTGAGAACATCTGGTAAGGTTGCTCGGGAATCACCCAGCCATCAACAATACCATCCGTGCGAAATCCGGCATCTGCCGCGCGGTCCAGCAGTTCCCGGGCCGGCAGCGAGCGCAAGTCACTGAGCGAACCGGCGCCCAGCTCGCTGGCCAACTGCACGCCGGACGCTGTCGCGGACGCACCGGCACTGCCCTGTCGATCAAGCTCTACTCGCGCGTCGAGACGCGCGCCGCTCTGCGCAATGGCTTTGTGAAACAGGCCTTCGGCCAGGGGGCTGGCCGTCAGCAAATTTACGCTCCATGCCCCGGCAGATTCACCAAACACCGTCACATTGTCAGGATCACCACCAAAAGCGCTGATGTTGTCCTGCACCCATTTTAATGCCTGGATCTGATCCAGAATGCCGTAATTGCCTGCCGAGAAAGTCGGTGACTCGGCAACCAGCTCGGGGTGCGCGAAATACCCGAATACCCCGAGCCGGTAGTTGATGGTGACCAGCACAACATCTTTTTCGGCAAGGCGCGCGCCATCGTAAGTGTCAATGGCGCCGGAACCACGCGTCAGCGCACCACCATGCAACCACACCATGACCGGTCGCGACGCATCGGCTTCTGCCGCCGTCCAGACATTCAGGTACAGACAATCCTCACTGCTCAGTCGTGCGGGACGATAAAAAAATGAACCTTCCGGGTAGGGCTGCTGCATGCAATCCGGACCAAAGGTATCCGCAAGGCGCTCTCCAGACCAGCCGACAGCGGCCCGCGGTGGTTGCCAGCGGGCCTGACCGACTGGCGGCGCCGCATAGGGAATGCCCTTGAACACCTTGACCGAAGGCGCCCGATCGGAATAGACGCCCAACAACCTGCCCAGCGTGGTGTCGGCTTCAGGTATCTGTTCCTGCGCGCTGACCCCCGCGGCCAGCATGACCAGCAGGCTCGCCGTGAACCGGCATGTCAGTTGCTTCAGTCTGGAATAGGGGCTTGGTCTTGTTGTTGTCATTGGCAGATTGTCCTCTTGTCCGGGAATCAGATGCTGTCAGTCAGCTACCGGGCAAGTCTGGCACTGCCGTCGTGTGTTTGACAAGTGCATGCAGTAAACTGTGCGCCATGATGAACTCTACTATCGCTGCCAGCCTGTCCTCCCCCAACACATCTGTGTTGCTCCGCCAGCCGCGATGGTGGCTGACGCTCAGCTTTCTGCTGGCGCTTGGCGCATCGGGTTGGGCTGACGCACAAGATACCGGGCAGGTGAACGACGACGCAGACAGGCGCGATGCTCCGGAATCGAATACGGAACCGAACCGATTTTTCCGGCCCTACAAAGACAATTACATAGTCTTTGGCCGGGCCAGCTCGGCTGACGGGTCTCCCCCGTTCAGCGGCGAACAGCTGGATACCAAATTTGAGCTGGGCCTGACTTTCAACCTGTTTCAGGAAATCACCAACCTGACCTTTCTGGCACCACTGGCATTCGGCTACTCGCAACGGTCGTGGTGGGACATTTCCGAGGATTCCGAACCCTTTGCCGAAAACAATTACAACCCTGAAATCTTCTGGCAATTTGATCAACCGGAAAAACACCGACCTGGCAGATTTCCCTTTGTTGACATTGTTGGCGTAGAACATCAGTCCAACGGCCTTGAGGGTAGCGGCTCGCGCAGCTGGGACCGCGCCTACATTCAAAAAGAATTCGACTTGCTCCCCAGACTAAGTGTCCAGGTGAAATTGTGGAAGGTACTGGGTGACGAGGCCACCAATCAGGACATCACCGACTATCTGGGACAGGGCGAAGCGACGATAAGGTTCAGGCCCAACGATCGCACACAAGTCAGATTGAAGCTTTTGAAAGGCAATCATGTCCAGAAGGTCAGCTACCAATTCGATATCAGCTATCGCCGCCCCTGGTTAAACAGCGCATTCTTCATCAGTTATTATGAGGGATACGGCGAGGCGCTCATTTCCTATAATCAGAAAACGAGAAGCCTGCGAGCAGGGCTCTATTTTCCATTGGAGGTGCTGTAAGACCACCTGCAAGTCAAACCACCGAATTTTTCAATCTCCGATGCTACGCTGGGCATTACCCTGTCAGTCATGACCCGCATTGAAGACGGTGACCACATTATCTGTTGCGACATATTGTCTGAGCGCTGAAGCAGCACTCGTCAATGCGCCGGGCAGCCAACTTGGGCCGCCCGGCTACATATCGCTCAGGTATCCCGGGCGTCAGATGCCAGGGAAAATATCAGTTGCCCCGGCAATATCCAGCAGCATGAAAATAACCAGCAGAAACAGCACTGTTTCCAGTACCCCTTCACCCGCCGGCAGGTCATCAATCTGAGCGGACAACATTGACAGTTCAGCTGCAGTCATATTTTGTACACGGGTTTCCGCATCAGCGACATCAACACCTCTTGCCATGAGCTGTCCCTGCACATCCTCGCGACTGAGGAACTGGGTAATTGACGCTCGCTGACTGTCCAGCTGAAGCTGTTGCGTGAGCTGTTCTGAACTCACCATACCGGTCGGCGCTGCGTGTGTCTGGGCACCAAAGCCCAATACCAACATTATAGCCATGGTCCATACGGAAATCGTTTTGCACGTCATAGATTTCATTACTGCTCTCCTTTTTCGGTGGCTTCACCGACATTGATGTCAACAACCATATCCGGGCACTGGCTGCGCCCGTTACGCCTCAGGCAGTCCAGCCTGATACAAATGAATATCCCGCTGCGGGAACGGAATGCTCAATCCCTCTTTATCAAACGTTTTATAAACCATTTCATTCATTTTGAAATGCACTGGCCAATAGTCTGCCGCGTTGACCCACACTCGCACGACAATATTGACAGAGCTGTCTGCCAGCGCAGAGACTGCCATGAAGGGTTCCGGATCCTGCAGGATGCGCTCATCGTCGGCAATCAGTCCACGCAACACTGAATAGGCCTTGTCCACGTCATCGCCATAGGCGATCCCGAAGGTCCAGTCGACACGGCGTGTTGCCTGCGCCGAAAAATTGGTCAGCGACCCGGTGGCGAGCGGCCCATTGGGCAAAATGATGGTCTTGTTGTCAGGCGTTGTCAGGATGGTGACAAAAATCTGGATTTCCTTGACCGATCCCATGTAGCCCTGAGCCTCAATGAAGTCACCGACCTTGAAGTACTTGAAAAACAGGATCATGACACCGCCGGCAAAATTCTGCAGCGTGCCTGACAAGGCCAGACCAATGGCCAGACCAGCGGCACCGAGAATGGCGATAAAGGATGTCATCTCAATGCCGAGTACACCCAGAGCGGTGATATAGACCAGTACTTTGAGCAGTATTGACAGCAGACTACTCAGAAAGGACCCAAGTGACGGATCTACCTTGCCCCGGTTCAGGATACCCTTGACGACACGACCCGCCAGCCCGGCCAGCCAAAGGCCGAGCACCAGGGTCACGATTGACCCAATGATTCTTGGCCCGTAGGTCATGGCAAACGCCAACAGTACTTCCGTGCTGACGTCGAGATTGGCCAAATCCAGATTTTGCAATGCTTCCATCAAGGAGCTCCTTTAGTGATGATACTGATATGCAGTTATTAACCTATACTTGCGACGCCACTGTCAAATCGCACACCTGACCATTGGCTGATACTGGCATTGAAGTTGCGAAGCGACAGTGACATCCGCATAATGATTGCCGACTGTATGACTCAAGGAGCCCAAGATGATCGTCAATGTGACCCGGCTGGCTTTGCGGTCTTCTGCCACACGCAAATGCATTTGCGGCTTTGCGCTGTCGACCTTGGCGATGACGGCACTGGCCGCGCCTCTGGCGCTGACCGATGTCCGCATTATCGATGGCACCGGCGCCGGACCTGTTGAAAATGGGATTCTGGTCATCAATGACGGTCGTATTGTGGCAGTCGGAACCGCTGACAGTGTCGAAATACCCGCCGACGCCGGGCGACAGTCTCTGGCCGGCAAAACCGTGACACCGGGGTTTATCAATACCCATGGCCATGCAGGCGCGGTTCGCGGTCTGGAATCCGGCCATTACAGCCGCGAAAACCTGCTCCGCCAACTTGACCTGTATGCGCAATACGGCGTCACCACGGTAATCAGCCTGGGCGACGATGACACCGAAGGTTTTGCGTTGCGCAACGAGCAGGATACACCGTCATTGGCACGTGCACGTCTGTATGTTGCCGGACCGGTGCTGTCCGCGCAGACACCCGAGGCGGCCAGGGCACTGGTTGATCAAACTGCAGAACTGTCACCTGACTTCATCAAGATCCGTGTCGACGATAATCTGGGTCGCACCCCAAAAATGTCACCCGAGGTTTATCAGGCCATCAGTAGCCGGGCTGATCACCACGGCATTCCGCTTGCAGTCCATACCTACTATCTTCAGGACACCAAGGATCTGGTTCGCGCAGGCGCCGATTTTATTGCCCACAGCGTACGCGATGTTCATGTTGATGATGAATTCATTGAACTGATGCGGGATCGCAACCTGTGCTACAGCCCAACGCTGACACGGGAGTTGTCAACCTACGTGTACGAAAGCGAGCCGGATTTTTTTACCGATCCGTTTTTCCTTCGTGAAGCTGATACCGATGTACTGGACACCTTGCGGGAACCGGAACGCCAGCAGCGCCTGCGCGACAACGCTGCAGCGCAACAATACAAGGCATCACTGCCGATTGCCATGGCCAATGTCAAAACCCTGGCCGATGCCGGCGTACAGATTGCCATGGGCACCGACAGTGGCCCACCTGCACGGTTTCAGGGCTACTTTGAGCACCTGGAAATGTGGATGATGCAGGACGCCGGGCTTACGCCCATGCAGATCCTGTATGCAGCTACCGGCGGCGCAGCAGAGTGCATGGGCCTGGGTGATACCGGCACACTGGAAACTGGCAAATGGGCGGATATACTGGTCATGGGTGAAAATCCCCTGGAGGATATCAGACACACCCGCTCTCTTGAGCAGGTATGGATAGCCGGTAATCAAGTCCATATGGCACCTTAGCCTGCCAGCGAACACCCGGATTCAAGTGAGGCCCGACGATGTTGCAGTTCATCAAGTTCACCCAGTTGCCGGTCAGCGACCAGCAGCGTGCCCTGCGTTTCTACACCGAAAAGCTGGGCTTCAGAATACTTCAGAACACGCCCTATAAAACCGGTTGGCGCTGGATAGAATTGGGCATCCCCGGCGCGGAAACAGCAATCGTGCTGACACAACGTGAAGATGATCTGATCAATGAGGTCCCCAGTCTGGTTCTGGCTGTTGACGACGTGGAGGCGACCTACGAAGATCTGCGCGCCCGCGGGGTACACGGCCTGCAGGCTCCCAGACCGGCACCCTGGAATCCTGAGCAGAGCTTCGCCCTGTTGCGTGACAGCGAAGGCAACACCCTGTTGATTGGCTCGGGTGACGACTGACCTGGCGCAACGCTCACACCCAAGCCTTACCCGGCATTAATGTAAACGAGGTCGACTGGCATGGACAGTTTCTGGAGTAGCAGCCGCGCGCAGAGCCTGACCGGCGGTGCGGTGCTGATCATCGTCAGTGTGCTGTCGGTGTCACTGCTGATTGACGCGGCAGAACAATGGCGGCCCGCATTGACTGTGATTACCGCGCTGTTTGCACTGGTTGTCGCCTGTTTCATTTTATTTACCTCAACATGGGGGCAAGGCTCGCGACAGCGGTTACTGTCCACGCTGTGGCTGCAGGCAGCGGCCATCGTCTCGCTGTATTTTCTGGTTGATATCAGCTTCATTGCCATTCTGGGCATCGTCTGGGTAGTCCAGGCCACCGAGATGTTCCCTATTCGTACAACCGGCTGGCTGCTGTTGGCCAGCGTGTCGGTGTTCACCCTCAGTCAGGCGTTCCATTGGCGAGACGAAAACCTGATGCTGGCGTTGACCGGGTCGGTAACCCTGGGTCTGTTTCACGCGTTCGCGGTGCTCGCCACTCATCGCGCCCGCAGCGAACAGGAACTGCGTGAAGAAACTGCTGCTCTGAACCGGGAGCTGGTGGCCACGCGCGAGTTATTGTCGGAGCATTCGCGGCAAAGCGAGCGCTTGCGCATCGCGCGCGACCTGCACGATCTGCTGGGGCATCATCTGACCGCACAGATTCTGCAACTGGAGGTGGCTACCCATATCACTGAAGGCGCCGGACGTCAGAAAGTCGAGCAGGCGCTGGCGCTGGGCAAGTTGCTGCTCAGCGATCTGCGCACAGCCGTCAGTGAATTGCGGGAGGATGAACCGATCAACTTTCGGGATGCCGTACAGAAACTGGTCAGTGATATCCCGGGCATCAAAATCGAACTCCAATTCAGCGCCACGCTGGGTGAAATCGAACTGGCACAGACACTGCTGCGTTGTACACGGGAGGCGTTAACCAATGTCTTGCGCCACAGCGGCGCCAATCGTTGTGTCATCAGCTTCACAAGACAGAACGATAGCAACTACCTGTTGCAGGTGCAGGATAACGGGCGCAAGCGCCAGAAGATTGTGGCCGGCAACGGCCTCAAAGGTATCAAAGAGCGAATTGCCGAGGCCGGTGGTACTACCCAGTGGCAATCGGGCCCTGAAGGGTTTTTGCTGGAGATCCGATTGCCCGTTGCTCGCGTGGACATGGAACAATCCAACGCCAGCGCGGCCTCCTGAGAGCTGTTCAGATAACAGCGTGCCGTACCTTGGCCGAAACCCATTCAGAGATAATCACGGTCGCAAAAATCAGCACAAATACCGTCGCCACCTGAGCCCATGCCAGATTATTGATGGCGGCATTCATCTGCAGGCCAATACCCCCTGCCCCAACCAGCCCGAGCGTAGTCGCCTCACGAATATTGATGTCCCAGCGATAAACACTGATACCAGCAAACGCTGGCATAATCTGTGGCCACACCGAGTAGGCCAGCACCTGTGTGCGCGCCGCGCCGGTAGACGACAACGCCTCTACCGGCGTCGGGTGAATTTCTTCAATGGCTTCATACAGAAGCTTGCCGACAAACCCGATTGATCGAAGCGCTATAGCCAGCATGCCGGCGAATATCCCGGGGCCGACAATAGTTACCAGCAGCATCGCCCAGATCAGTGCGTTGATCGACCGTGAACTGACAATAATTGCCAGTGCCACCGCCCGCAGCGCCGGATGCGGCGTGGTGTTTCGCGCCGCCAGAAAGGCCAGCGGAAAGGCAATAACAATACCCAGGGCAGTGCCCACGGTGGCGATGTTGATGGTGTCCCACAGTGGCATCATCAATGATCCGGTGATACTCCAGTCCGGCGGAATCATTCTGCCAATCAGGCTGCCCGCCTGTGTGCCCGCATCGTACATGAACTCCCAGATGGTATTGTCGGAGATCACCTTCCAGCACAGCAGGAACAACATGCCGCCCAGCATCCAGCCGGCCCAGATGGCATACTGCTTTAGTGGCTCCCGGCGCTGCCAGACAGGCACATTGTTGATATGTTTAACGGGCATTATTGAGTCCACTTGCGCACATACCCGGACAGGTATTCGCTCATCAGGACAATCACGATAATCAGCAACAGGATTGCCGCGGAGGTATCGTAGTCGTAGCGGTTGATGGAAGTATTCAGGGTGGCACCAATACCGCCGGCGCCAACAATACCGATGACCGCGGATTCGCGGAAGTTGATATCCAGTCGATACATGGACAGGCCAATCAGTCGCGGCATGACCTGCGGCTGTACCGCGTAGTTGATCCACTGCAGCCAGCCACCGCCGGTGGCACGGATCGCTTCCAGCGGCTCTTTCTGGCTGTCTTCAATATCTTCTGCCAACAGCTTGGCCATAAAGCCGATGGTGGCAAACGCCAGCGTGATCACCCCGGCCAGCGGTCCAAACCCGAACATGGTGACAAACAGGATGGCAATAATGATTTCCTGAAACGTGCGGGAAATGGCAATAATACCCCGGCAAAAGAAGTACACCGGCAGCGGAGCAATATTACGCGCCGCCCCCAGCCCTACCGGAATGGCCAGGGCCACGCCAATAACGGTGGCGGTAAATGTCATGGTCAGACTTTCCCACAGGCCGGTCAGTATTTCGCCACTGCGACTGGTAAAATCCGGCTGCAAAAACGATGCAACAAATTCCTGGCCACGCTCCATGCCCTGCGCGACCCGACTCCAGTTGACGTCAACACTCAGCCACGCCAGCACGACATACAGTAAAACACCCAGATTGATAAACCAGCGCCAGTGCCGGCTGCGGACCAGTGGCAACGGACGCCAGTGCCCAGCGCGGGCCCGGTCGATGCGCTGCTGTTCAAGCGTTGACAACGGTTCGCCAGCCGAGCTCATGGATGCGCCCCGGCAATATCAACGCTGGCTGCCGCTGGCGCTTCCGCGTCTTCGCTGTCATCGTCAACTACCGACCAGTCCTCTTCACCGTAAATACTGGTGAGGATCTCCGGACTCAGGTCCTTGGGGTCACCGTCAAACACCAGTTCGCCGCCGCGCAGGCCGACCACCCGGTCAACAAACTGTTGCGCCAGCACCACATCATGGATATTGATGATGGCCGCCAGTTGCTGTTCACGACACAGCTCGCAGATCAATCGCATTATCTGTCGCGATGTTTTCGGATCCAGACTGGCAGTGGGTTCATCGACCAGCAACAGCTTGGGGTTCTGCATCAGGGCCCGGGCAATACCTACGCGCTGCTTTTGTCCTCCGGACAGCGCATCGCCACGCTTGTCGAACATGGTTTGCAGGCCGACCCTTTCCAGCAGATTAAAAGCCTGCTGTATATCAGCGGCGGGGAATTTCCGCAAAAAGCTGCGCCAGAAACCGACATAGGCAAGACGTCCGGACAACACGTTTTCCATGACTGAAAGACGCTCAACCAGGGCATAATTCTGGAAAATCATGCCAATCTGCCGACGCGCCTGGCGCAAGCGTGTACCCCGTACCCGGGTGATATCCTGGCCATCCAGCTCGATAGCGCCGGTGCTGGGCTCAACCAGCCTGTTGACGCAACGTATCAGTGTGCTTTTACCGGCCCCGGAAGGGCCTATCAGGGCCATCACCTGGCCAGCGGGAACGCTCAGGTTGATGTCGTTCAGCGCCAGGTCCCCGGTATCGTAGCGCTTGCTCAGCCCGGTGAGTTTAAGCATGGTTGCCTCTTGTGGTCAGCTAGGGTGATATGTGGATCTGATGTTGTGGCTTCCATGTCAGTCGCAGTTGTATACCGTGTCGTTGGCGTCGTCGATGGCTCTAATGACCTGCCAGTGCTGCTGATAATTGATCGGTATGAAGGTGGCCATGCCGGCATCGGCGAACTCACGCTGCAGAGCACTGCCGTCCCAGTCGAAGGTGAAAAACGCTTCGCGTATTTTTTCCGCCAGCGTGGGGTGCAGATTGTGGGCAATGCCATACGCAGTGGTCGGAAAGGTCAGTGACTTGTAGATGGAACGGTACTGCTCGGCGCGCACCACATCGCGTCCCTGCATACGGCGCAGCACCTCGTTGGCCACTGCAGCGGCTTCATAGTCGCTGTTGACCACACCCAGAATCGAGTTGTCATGGCTGCCTGAATACGCTGTGCGGTAATCTTCCCCGGCGGTCATGCCGAACTCGCTCTGCAGCAATGTTGACGGCGCCTTGAAGCCCGAATTTGACGTCGGTGAGGTGAATGCCAGTTGACGGCCGGCCAGATCGACGGGAGACTCGATGCCACTGCCGGGATAGGTAATGATTTCCATCTCATAGCCGTAACTGCCATCTTCGGCGGCCATCATGGCAAATGGCTCGAAGCCGACACAATTGACCGCAACCGGCGTCGAGCCGGTGTTGAATCCGGCCACATGCAATCGGCCAGCACGCATGGCTTCCAGTTGCGCGGCATTGGACTGCACCGGGAAAAATCGTACTTCCTTGCCGGTCAGGCCTTCCATATGGGTGATGAACTCATCCCAGACCTGGGTATACAGCGCCGGATCTTCCACCGGCGTATAGGCAAAAATCAGTATGCGGGGATCCCGCCAGTCCGCTTCGTCGGCAGGCAGATCCGCCACCAGGTCCTGGTTCTGATCCTGATACCTGGGTGACAATTGCGCTTGCGCATGCCCTGATGCCGCTACCAACAGCAGGGCAACCGTGGCTGAAGCCTGCAATGTTCTGATCTGATCCCGCACTGTCACTCCCGATACTGACTGATGACGTGTCTCGTATGACACCGAGCCCGGGCTTGTGTGCCGGGCTGCAGCGATCATATCACCTGCGCCGGATGGGTCAACCATTGCTCCCGGCAGCGTTCGAACTGCGCCAGAGCATGATCTTCAGCGCGATCGTTGACGATCTTCAGAGCGCCGCGTGGCGGGAATTCGAAGTCCTGCCTTAACGCCGCCGCACTCTGGCTGGTAATGCCACCGGCCCGCAAGCCCAGACGCTGCTCGATCAATGCATCCGGCGCATCAACCCAGATCATTGCCAGTCCCGGCACCTGCTCCTGCAGATAGTCACGACTGCGCTGCTTGTAGGCGCCCTGCGTAACGATCAAGGGCTGGTCCGGCGCCGATTGAGCCTGCCGGGCACGAATGCGATCGGCAAGCAGCACAAAATACTCGTCACGCATGGCATCGGTAAAGGGGCGGGAGGCCGCCAGCGCCTGCCGCATGGCTGGGGTAATGTCATCGTCCGCATGATAGACCGACCAGCCTCTGGCGTCAGCGATCACATCACCGACGTAGGATTTGCCACTTCCGGACAGGCCGAACAGAAACCAGACGGGTACAAATTTTTGAGCATAAGGCATAATCAAGGATCAATCATCAGAGGCGTATACAAAAGCGCAGTCTACAATGGATTTGACCTGCCTGCTGCGTGTATGATTCGATTTTTTCATGATGAAGTTGCTTTTCCGCACTCGCTAATCAGGTATACGCAATGGGCAGAGCTTACCAGAACCGAAAAGAGTCCATGGCCAAAACAGCGGCCGCCAAAACCAAAGTCTATAGCCGGTATGCGCGCGAGATATACGTCTGCGCCAAGTCCGGGGGGACCGACCCGGACGGCAATCTGGCGCTGCGCGGCCTGATTGAACGTGCCAAGAAAGACCAGGTACCCAGCCACGTCATCGACAAGGCGCTGGAAAAGGCACGCGGTGGCGGCGGTGAAGACTTCTCTCCGGCCCGATACGAGGGCTTTGGCCCGGGCAACTGCATGGTGATCGTGGAATGCCTGACCGACAATCCCAATCGGACCTTTGGTGATGTGCGGCTATGCTTCACCAAGACCAAATCCAAGATCGGTGCTCAGGGCAGCGTGGCCCACATGTTTGATCACTGTGCCATCCTGGCCATCGCTGACGATGACGAAGATGCCGTGCTCGAAGCTTTGCTCGGTGCCGACGTTGATGTCACTGACATTGAAAACGAAAGTGGCCTGATTACCGTATTTGCACCACATACCGAGTACGCCAAAGCCCGGCAGGCATTACGGGATGCGTTTGGCGATGTCGAGTTTGAGGTAGATGAAATCCAGTTTCTGGCCCAGACCAGCACCGACATCACCGGCGACGATGTGGCCATGTTCGAAAAATTCATGGATATGCTGAACGAACTGGATGACGTGCAGAATGTGTACCACAATGCGGTACTGCCGGACTGACAGATACGCTGCAGCGCTCAGTCCGCCGGACCCTGAGCGCTGCGATCGACCACCGCTAACGCGCCATCAACCCGCACCAGTGACTGCTCCTGGCGCCAGTAGGACTCCGGTTGTGGCCGGCTGAAGTAGTATCCCTGAAAGTACTGGCAACCCATCTCCTTCAGCCGATCAGCCAGCGCCCGGTTTTCCACACCTTCAGCCAGTACCCGCAAATCCAGGCTTTCCCCCAGAGCCAGAATGGTTCTTACAATGGCCTCATCATTCGGGTCCAGCAGCAGATCACGTACAAATGACTGGTCAATTTTCAGTTGGGTCAATGGCAACCGTTTCAGATACCCCAAAGACGCATAACCGGTACCAAAATCATCCAGTGAAAAGCGTATGCCATACTCGCGCAGCCGATCCATTTTTTCGACAGTCACTTCCACATCTTCAATCAGCAGGCCTTCCGTGACCTCAAGCTCCAGTCGCGAGCCATCAACCTGGTTCCGTTTCAGGCAATCGAGAATATGGTCGACAAAACCGGCATGATGAAACTGTCGTGGACTGATATTGACGGCCAGGGTCAGTGTCGACATGACCTCGTCAGTGCGCCAGTCGGCCAGCATTTCACATGCCCTGCTTAATACCCATTCCCCCAGGGGTACAATCAGCCCGCAGGTTTCCGCGACCGGGATAAAATCATCCGGTGACACCTGGCCCAGCTCCGGATCACGCCAGCGCAGCAATGCTTCCATACTGAATACATGACCTTCCGTATCAATTTGCGGCTGCAGGTGCAAATACAGGCTTTCCCCCAGCAGCGCCTTGCGTAGCGCCGTTTCGATGCGCGTGCGACGGGTGACCTCAATCTGCATTGCCGGGTTGAAAAATCGCACTGCATTGCCTTCGCTTTTGGCGGCGTTCAGCGCCAGGTCGGCAGCCTTGAGCAATGCTTCAACATCACCGGCACGGGCATCAGAGAACATGGCGATACCAATACTGACGGCGCACACATAGTCTGTTCCACCCAGATCGAAGGGCTGGTTGAGTTGTCGGCGCAGTATCTCTGCCATGTCGCGCGCACGCACCAGCGAGTCATCGGCACCGGTAGCCAGGTCTTCCACAATCAGCACAAATTCATCGGCTCCCAATCGCCCTGCGGTATCCGTGCTCAACAGACCACGCTCTATTCGACGGGCAAACATCTGCAGCAATTGATCACCGGCGTCGTGACCCAGGGTGTCATTGACGACTTTGAAGTCATCCACATCCAGAAAGAACAGCGCACCTTCATAGCCCGTCTTGTTTCTGCTGGCCATGGCGTGATCCAGTCTGTCCAGCACCAGGCGCCGATTTGGCAGACCGGTCAGGGGATCAAAAAACGCCAGCTGATGCAACTGATCGCGAATCTGTTTGTGTTCGGAGATATCCGTCGAGATGCCACACAGGGCATAGACACTGTTGTCCGGATTGCGTAAAGGAATCTTGACCGACAGGAATTCGTGTTGCCGGTTGTTATGCAGTAGTGTGCTGGCTTCTTCGTCGGCCACACGCTCGCCATGGCGAATGACACGCAGATCATTCTGCTCCAGATGGGCGCGGGTCGCCTCATCAAAAAAATCGGCATCTGTTTTGCCGACTATGTCATCCGGTGATATGCCAAACAAGTCGCATACCCGACGATTGGCATACTGATAACGAAGCTTGTAGTCCTTGATGTAGATGTAGGCATCAACGCTGTTCAGGATGGTGTTCAGGCGCGTTTCACTGGCCACCAGATGCTGGGTTTTTTCGGCCACCTTGAAGCGCAGTAATAGCGAGAACAGGATGGCCATCAGCAAAGCTAGAGACAGCGCACCGACAAGCCACCAGACGATGACAGGTACCTGGGCATCCTGGTCGATACTCCAACGCCTCAGCAGTTGAAAGTACGGCGAGTTATCATCATTTTTCCATTGCTGCAGGTAAGCATCAATGGTGTTCAGCAATTCGGCATGCCGGCCTTCCGGTGCCGCAAAATACAGACGGCTGGGCTGGAACATGATGGGGGTCTGTGCCAGACCAAATTCCATAGCCATCATATTGCCATAGAAATGATTGGCGGCGGCAGCGTCAGCACGACCGGATGCCACTGTCTCAAACGAAGACTCCAGGGTATCAACCCAGATCCACTCAACAGCCAGATCAAAATTCTCGGCCAGTGTCCGGAGATATCCTTGCTGCACGGAACCTTCCAGCGCGACGACTGTGCGTCCATTCAGATCGAGCAGACTGACCAGGCCCAGCCCGTCTCGCTCATAAAGTTGCGACCAGCTCAGCAGCGCTTCGGTCTGATGGAAATCAAAGCGCTGTGCACGCTCGTCTGTGTAGGCAACGTCCGGCATGATATCTATGGCACCGGCCTCCAGCATTCGCAGACAGTCGTTCCACTGACATGGGACGGATTCAATCTGCCAGCCTTCCCGCTGCGCTATGTCGACCAGCAGCTCACCCAACATACCACCAGGCTGATTGCTGGCATCCAGGAATATTTTCGGCGAGTTTTCATAGACGCCAACCCGCAGTGGTGTTTGCGCTGATGCCACACCGACAAAGATCGCGCAGAACAGCAGCACACCCGGTGCCAGTGCCCGACGTCCTGCAACCCTGCAACCTGTAACAGCGACATCCATCAAACTCTTCCCTTGCCAATGTCCAGCCATGTTTATGGTGAAACTCGGTACTCAGGCTTTTTTTACAAACTTCGACTTCAGTTTCATCTCACCAATGCCATCAATCCTGCAATCAATATCATGATCACCGTCAACCAGTCGTATGCTCTTGACCCTGGTGCCGACCTTGATCACCAGAGAAGACCCTTTTACCCTGAGATCCTTGATAACGGTCACAGTATCACCGTCTGCCAGAACATTGCCATTGGCATCGTGAATGGTCTTTGCATCGCCGGTCTCAGCCGAAGGGTTATCGTCAGCGCCCCATTCATGGGCACACTCAGGGCAGATCAACAGAATACCGCTCTGATAGGTATATTCTGAAGTACATTGCGGGCATCGGGGCAGATCTGGCATTGATTTTCCCAGTTGATGGCAGTTCCGGTCATCATAACACCAGAATCAGGCTGCACGGCTACTGCGACGGATAGTTGCTGTCGAAGACATCACGACCCATGCGATCTATCTGCTGGTCAATGACCCAGTCCATGGTCGCCAGCATCGGATTGCAATCCAGCGTCGGCTGCACCTGCTGCAGCACGCCGACGATGGCCTCCAGCGTGGACACCGCATCTGCCGAGGGTTGTTTGCGAATTCGATATCGCGATACCGGCATATCACTCAAGGCAAAACGCGGCAGCGCGTCCAGTACCGGAAACACCTTGATCATGCGCAGGCTACGCCCCCAACTGGCATCAATAAACAGCAGGTCGCGCGGGTTTTCCTCACAGGGCCCACCCATGAGCAGATCACGCATGGAGCTGGCATTGTCTCCGGGATAGATCAGCGCTGGGTTTATGAGTGGTCGTGAGAATGCCTTGCCGAGAAGATCAGCAGTCGGGTCTGGCCGGTCCGGGTCCAGTGTCACCATCTCTGCGCGCAACAGCGACAGGGCGGCAATTCTGGCAGTGCCAAGGGGGTGTCTGGCTTCGCGCACGTCCTGCAGGATGAACACAGGCCAGGTATTGGCGATTTCAGTGATACGCGAACAATAACAGTAAGCGGGTGGACGACAACAGGCGGGGCATTGGGGGCGGGACATGACAGGGCTCCCGTTCGCCGCTGCCCGATGTGGGCAGCGGCTGCGGAGGCTTACTTACTCAGCATCGGCAGCATAGGCTGCACGGTCTTCATCAGTGACTTCCTTGATGCTCAGTTTGATACGGCCGCGCGCATCCAGGTCCATGACCTTGACCAGCACGTCCTGACCTTCACTGAGGTATTCGCCGATATTCTCCACCCGATCAGCAGAGATCTGGGAGATATGCACCAGACCATCCTTGCCCGGCAGAATGGTGATGAACGCACCAAAATCAACGATACGGGCTACCTTGCCCATGTACAGCTGACCCACTTCTGCTTCTGCGGTGATGCGCTGAATCAGTTCGATGGCCAGATCGCGGGACGCGGCATCTTCACCGTAGATACGGATATTGCCGTCATCATCGATATCCACCGATGCACCACTTTCCTCAGTGATGGAGCGGATGGTGGCGCCGCCTTTGCCGATGACGTCACGGATCTTGTCAGAGTCAACTTTCATCATGGCCATGGACGGTGCGTTCTCGGACACGGTTTCACGCGCCTTCGGCAACACCTTGTTCATCTCGCCCAGGATATGAATACGGGCTTCATGAGCCTGGTTAAGGGCAATTTCCATGATTTCTTCGTTGATACCCTGGATCTTGATATCCATCTGCAACGCGGTGACACCTTTCTCGGTACCGGCAACCTTGAAATCCATGTCGCCCAGGTGGTCTTCGTCACCCAGAATATCGGTAATCACCGAGAAGCGCTCTCCGTCCTTGATCAGGCCCATGGCAATACCGGCAACTGGTGCTGACAGAGGTACACCGGCATCCATCATCGCCAGTGAGCTGCCGCAGACTGAAGCCATGGAGCTAGAGCCATTGGACTCAGTGATCTCCGATACCACACGAATGGCATAGGGGAAATCATCTTCTTTGGGCATGACCGCCTGAACACCACGCTTGGCCAGTTTGCCGTGACCGATCTCACGACGCTTGGGGCCCGACATGAAGCCGGTCTCACCCACACAGAAGGGCGGGAAGTTATAGTGGAACATGAAGGATTCCTTTCTGGAACCCTCCAGGCCTTCGATCAGCTGTGCGTCACGAATGGCACCCAGTGTGGTGACTACCAGGGCCTGGGTTTCACCGCGGGTAAACAACGCCGAGCCATGCGCCTTGGGCAACACACCGGTTTCGATTTCGATAGGACGCACAGTGCGGGTATCACGACCGTCAATACGTGGCGCGCCATCAAGAATGCGGTTACGCACCACTTTCTTCTCCAGCTTGCCAAACACACCTTTAACTTCCTCGGCGCTGACACCTTCGTCGTCACCGGCAAACTGCTCAACAGCCTGCGCCTGTAACTGACCCAGGGCATCATAGCGCTGCATCTTGTCGGAGATCTGATAGGCTTCCGCTATACCAGCAGCAAAGGCATCGCCAATGGCCTTGGTCAGCGTCTCGTTCACGGCCGGTGCTTCCCAGTTCCATGCTTCTTTGCCAGCTTCCGCTGCCAGTTCCTTGATCGCGGTAATCACGGTCTGCATGGCTTCATGGCCAAACAGAACGGCACCCAGCATCTGGTCTTCGGTCAGCTCTTTGGCTTCCGATTCAACCATCAGTACGGCAGATTCTGTACCGGCTACCACCATATCCAGCGCCGATGTTTCCAGTCGCTTGGCATCCGGATTCAGCACATAACCACGCTCAACGTCAAAACCGACGCGGGCGGCAGCCACCGGACCCTGGAAGGGTGCGCCAGAGATTGCCAGTGCGGCTGAGGCGCCGATCAGCGCCGCGATGTCCGGATCCTGATCCTTGGTCGCGGAAATGACAGTACAGACAACCTGTACTTCATTCCTGAAACCAGCAGGAAACAAAGGACGTATCGGCCGGTCAATCAGGCGGGAAACCAAGGTTTCCTTCTCTGTCGGTCGACCTTCACGCTTGAAAAAGCCGCCAGGTATTTTACCGGCGGCATAGGTTTTTTCCTGGTAGTTAACTGTCAGCGGGAAAAAGTCAGCGCCGGGATTGGCGGTCTTTTTTGCCACTACAGTCGCCAGCACCTGTGAACCACCCATGGTGACCACTACGGCGCCGGTTGCCTGTCGTGCAATTTTGCCGGTTTCCAGAGTAACCGTCTGGTCACCGTACTGGAATGTCTTGCTTACAATATTAAACATAACCTGTTCCTGTTTTTTATTTGAGACCCGGGCAGCATTGCAGCAACATCCATTTTACCAAGAGTCTCTTCTCACTTTTTCATCGTTTGGGAAACGGAAGGCGTCTTAGCGACGCAGGCCGAGACGCTTGATCAAAGTGGCATAACGGTCAACATTCTTGCGCTTCAGGTAGTCCAGCAGCTTGCGGCGGCTGTTTACCATGCGGATCAGTCCACGACGCGAGTGATGGTCGTGTGAATGTTCACGAAAGTGATCCTGCAGCAGGTTGATGTTTTCGGTCAGCAATGCCACCTGAACTTCGGGTGAACCGGTGTCACCTTCGCTCTGGCCATATTCTTTGACAATGTTTGCTTTCTGTTCAGTTGTTAAAGCCATTCTTAAATCTCCAATATAATATGCGCTAAATGATTAGACGTCCTGTCAACCAGCATAACCGTGCATACTGACAGTTACCTGGCGGTCTCCTTTATTAATCGGTGTGGTTTGACCCGACCATCGTCGAGTATCTCACCAATACCGATGAATGCTTCTTCATCGTACAGCCTGACCAGGCCAACGCTGGGCAATTGCCGCAACATCACCGCCTGCCCCTGTCGCACGTACCCGGCCAGCTCCGCTGTCAGCGTCGCCTTGGGCAAATGTTCAATGGCCAGATCGGGCGCCTGCAACAGGGCATCCAGACCCTCAGTGCCGTCAGCGTCGAAAATCGCCTGCAATGTCTCCGGCGTGACACAGTTCTGCAGCCTGAATACCCCTGCCTGCGTACGCCTTAAGGCCGTGACATGGGCGCCACAGCCCAGCGCTTCGCCCAGATCGTCGGCTATAGTACGCACATAGGTCCCTTTGCTGCAATGGATTTCCAGTGACAGCGAGGACCCGTCAAATTCGTGCAGAATCAGGTCATGGATGGTGACCTGCCTGCTTTTGCGTTCCACTTCCTGGCCTGCCCGCGCCAGCTTATACAGCGGCTGGCCTTTATGCTTGAGCGCCGAATACATCGGCGGCACCTGTTCAATATCGCCTTTGAACTGTGACAGGCATGTGACCAGCGCCTGCTCACTCAGCTCCCCAACCGGGCGCGTACTGATGATCTCGCCTTCGGCGTCTGCGGTATTGGTGCGCTCACCCAGCCTGATAGTGGTCAGGTAACGCTTGTCCGCCTCCAGCAAGAACTGCGACACCTTGGTCGCTTCGCCAAAACACAGGGGCAGTACACCTGTTGCCAATGGGTCCAGCGCACCGGTATGACCCGCCTTGCTGGCCTGAAAAAGGCGCTTGGCCTGCTGCAGGCAGGCATTGGAGCTCATGCCCTGCGGCTTGTCCAGCAACAGAATGCCGCTGATGTCACGACCCTTCCGTTTTCTGTCTGTGGCCAACGTAATACTCTCTTTTCTGACTCGCCTGCCCGGCTAACGATTTTCCGTGCCAGGATCCTCTGGATCACTGTCATCGTCCGGCAGATGTTCATGTGTACTGTCTTCGGCCAGCGCCTTGTCGATCAACGTTGACAGGTAACTGCCGCGGGCAATACTGTCGTCGTAATGAAACTTCAGCGCGGGCGTGGTACGAAGACTCAACTCTTTACCCAACAGACTGCGAAGATAGCCTGCAGCCTTGTTCAGTGCGGCCAGACTGTCATCAATCTCTTTGCGGTCCAGCTCACCCATGTCTTTCAGCTGACTGCCGAAACCGTCCTGCACCAGGCCGCTGCTGAGCACCGTGACAAAGACATTGGCGTAGGCAAAATCGCGGCTGACATTTACGCCGGTAACCGACACCATGCCCACACGCGGGTCACGAATTTCGCGGCGGATCAGATCTGCCAGAATACGCTGAATCTGATCCGCGACGCGTTGCGCTCTTGGTGAGGGCTTGTTCATAACAATCGCCCTTACAGTGAACGTGCCACTTGAATGGTCTGATAAACCTCAATCTTGTCGCCAACCTTGACGTCATTGTAGTTTTTCACGCCGATGCCACACTCCATGCCGTTACGCACTTCGTTGGCGTCATCCTTGAAGCGTCGCAGAGACTCCAGCTCACCCTCATAGATCACCACGTTGTCGCGCAGCACCCTGATAGGCTTGTTGCGGAACACACTGCCTTCAACCACCATACAGCCAGCTACCTGGCCAAACTTCGGCGAGTTGAATACATCACGCACTTCGGCAACGCCGAGAATCTCTTCACGCAATTCCGGTGCCAGCATGCCACCGAGGATGGCTTTGACATCGTCTATGACATCATAAATGACGTTGTAGTAACGCAGGTTGACACCTTCGTTCTCGATAACATCACGCGCGGTTTTGTCAGCACGCACGTTAAAGCCGATCAGCATGGCTTTTGATGTGGCGGCCAGGTGTGCATCAGTCTCGGATATGCCACCGACGCCGGAGGCGACCACATTGACTTCCACCTCTTCGGTGCCGATCTTCTGCAGCGACCCGACAATGGCTTCCATGGAGCCACGTACATCAGACTTGATGATGACGTTAAGGATACCCTTGCCTGCACGGCCCAGGCCGGCGAACATCGCCTCAACCTTGTTGCCCTGCTGCAGCGCGGCCTTGTGGTCACGGTGGCGTTCCAGACGGAATTCGGCAACTTCTTTTGCTTTCTTCTCGTCAACAACCACCACAAACTCATCACCGGCTTCGGGGACACCATTAAAACCCAGTACTTCCACAGGGATGGACGGACCGGCAGACTTCACCGAGCGGCCAGCTTCATCAATCAGTGCTCGCACGCGGCCATATTCATGACCTGCCAGCACCACGTCACCGACGTTCAGCGTACCATTCTGTACCAGTACCGAGGCTACCGGACCGCGACCTTTGTCGAGTCGCGATTCAATGACCACGCCTTTACCTGAAGCATCAATGTTGGCTCTGAGTTCCAGCATTTCCGATTGCAACAGAATGGCTTCCAGCAACTCGTTGATGCCATGGCCGGTATGCGCGGAGACCTGCACAAACATGGTGTCGCCACCCCAGCTTTCAGGAATCACATCTTTGGCGGCCAATTCACTGGTCACCTTGTCGATATCAATGTCTTCCTTGTCGACCTTGGTGATGGCTACAACGATCGGCACACCGGCAGCGCGGGCATGCTGAATGGCTTCTTCGGTCTGCGGCTTCATGCCATCATCAGCAGCCACGACCAGTACCACCACATCCGTGGCCTTGGCGCCTCGCGAGCGCATGGCGCTGAATGCAGCGTGGCCCGGCGTATCCAGGAAACAGATCATGCCGTGCTCGGTTTGCACATGATAGGCACCGATATGCTGGGTAATGCCACCGGCCTCACCGGAAGCCACGGACGACTTGCGGATGTAGTCCAGCAACGACGTTTTACCGTGGTCAACATGCCCCATGACGGTAACAACAGGCGCGCGGCTTACCGCCTCGGCACCGCCGTCGTAGGCAATGGACTCGTACAGATCTTCTTCAATCGCGTCAGCTGACACAAATTTGGCGGTATGCCCAAACTCTTCCACCAGCAATGTTGCCGTGTCCTGGTCGAGGACCTGGTTGATGGTTGCCATGACGCCCATCTTGAACAGGCTCTTGATCAGCTCGGCTGACTTGAGTGACATTTTCTGTGCCAGGTCAGGCACTGTGTTTGCTTCACCAATGGTAATTTCGCGCGAAATGAACTCCGTTGGTTTTTCAAAACCATGTTGTTTGCTGCGAGGTTTCTTGCGCGGCCCACCACGTCGGCCACGACCACCTGCGCTATCAAAATCGTTGTCTTCCAGTACAAAATCATCCGCCGAAATGCGCGCCTTGCCCTGCTTTTTGGGCGGCGCTGACTTTTTGCGGAAACCGGATTTCTTGTCGTCATCTTTTTCGTCGGCATCGTCCTTACGCCCGGTCTTCACCGGTGCCTTGGCTTTAGCGGACGCCGGCTGACCGGTTTTGGCTGCTCGTGCGGCCTCTACCTGTTCGGCAGTGGCTGCTGCGGCGACATCTGCACTTTCATCCTTCTGGGCGCTGTCGTCAGCTGCCGGTTTGGCGGCAGGCTTGACCTCTTCGCTTGCTGCAGGTGTTTCGCCAACAGCGGAATCGTCTGCCTTGGCGACGGCCTCTGACTGCCGCTCAACCACAGCCTCGGGCGGTGGCGCCTGTTCCTGCATATCGTCGGCACTGACCGCTTCCGCTTCTTCCGCCGGCTTTTCAGGCTCCAGCTCGCTGCGCTTGACGTAGGTGCGCTTCTTGCGCACCTCAACATTCACCGTCTTGCCACGGCCCTGACCCGAGGAGGTCTTCAGCGTTGCAACCGTTTTACGTTTCAGGGTGATTTTCTTGGGAGCGGAGTCAACGGCCTCCGATGCGCCATGACTGCGCCGCAGAAACAACAACAATGCGTTCTTGTCCTCATTGGAAATCGGTTCTTCCGCGCGCTTGTGCGGCAGTCCGGCCTCTTTGATCTGGGCCAGAAGCCGTTCCGCGGTAACACCAACCACTTTGGCAAGTTCACCGACTGTTACATCTGCCATTTAGCTACTCCTGTCTACTCTTGGTGCCCGATTTAATGCAAACGTGTCATAAAGACAGTTTACTCAAACCAGGGCGCTCGAGCGGTCATAATCAGTTTTCCGGCACGTTCTTCGTCCATGCCTTCAATATCCATCAATTCATCAATTGCCTGTTCGGCAAGATCTTCCATGCTGACAATACCCTTACCTGCAAGGGCCAGCGCCAGCACATCATCCATACCTTCCATATTCAACAGATCGGCTTCCAGGTTGGCACTGGACAGACCTTCTTCCGAAGCAATTGCCTGCGTCAGTAGCGCATCGCGCGCGCGATCGCGCAGCTCTTTGGCAATATCTTCGTCAAAGCCATCAATGTTCAGCAATTCATCCATCGGTACATAAGCCACTTCTTCCAGCGAGGTAAAACCTTCGCTGACCAGCAATTCCGCCACATCCTCATCCACATCCAGTTTTTCCATGAATGTGGTGATAAAGCCACTGGCTTCCTGCTGCTGCTTTTCGTTGGCATCGTCAATGCTCATCACATTGATTGCCCAACCGGTCAATTCCGCCGACAAGCGCACATTCTGACCGCTACGGCCGATAGCCTGCGCCAGATTGTCCTCTTCAACGGCCACATCCATGGTATGGCTGTCCTCATCCATGACGATGGACGCCACTTCAGCAGGCGCCATGGCGTTGATAACCAGTTGTGCGGGGTTATCGTCCCACAGAATGATGTCAATTCGTTCATTTGCCAGCTCATTGGACACAACCTGTACCCGTGAGCCGCGCATACCAACACAGGCACCGACCGGATCAATGCGACCGTCGTTGGTACTGACCACGATCTTCGCGCGGGAACCCGGATCGCGTGCAGCCGCCCGGATCTCGATGACTTCTTCCGCGATCTCCGGCACTTCAATTTTAAACAGCTCGATCAGCATGCCCGGTGCCGTGCGGCTCAGAAACAGCTGCGGGCCACGTACTTCCTGACGCACGTCGAGCAGCAAGGCGCGAATACGATCGCCAGTGCGGAACATCTCACGCGGTATCATCTGGTCCCGGGTGAGCAGGGCTTCGGCGTTGCCACCGAGATCAACCAGCACACTTTCACGGGTCACTTTTTTAACAGTACCTGACACCAGCTCGCCGACCCGGTCGCGGTATTCGGCGATAACCAGATCGCGTTCGGCTTCACGCACTTTCTGGACAATAACCTGTTTGGCAGTCTGCGCTGCAATACGGCCAAAATCGGTATTTTCGATCATCTCTTCATAAACATCACCGACCTTGAGGTCGGGATTCTTTTCGTTGGCGTCGCTCAGTGTAATCTGCGCGGCCGGCTCTTCCAGCTCGTCGTCAGCAACCACATCCCACACCCGGAAAGATTCGTACAGACCTGTTTTGCGGTCGACATGCACACGGCACTGCACTTCTTCTTCGTCGAAGCGCTTTTTGGTCGCTGTTGCCAGCGCCACTTCGATGGCTTCAAAAATTACGTCGCGTGACACTCCCTTCTCATTCGAGACCGCGTCTGCAACCATCAGAATTTCTTTACTCATCATAGTAGTGTCACCTTACACACGGATTCATCGTCCCAACTGCGCACCGGGTCAACATGCCAGTTAAAAAGCAATGTTGGCCTTGTCGACCTGCTGGAATGGAATTTCAATTAATTCGCCGTCAACAGTCATGACTATCTGATCTGCTTCCGCTTTCTCCAGAACGCCCTTGAATTTACGACGTCCATCAATCGGTGTCCGAAGGCGCAAACTCACCACGTCACCAATAAACTGACTGTATTGTTCGAATCGGAACAGAGGGCGATCCATCCCCGGGGACGACACCTCCAGGGTATATTCGCCTGACAGAGGGTCTTCCACATCGAGCACACCGCTAACCTGACGGCTGGCTCGCTCGCAATCATCTATAGTGATGCCTTCCGGGCTGTCAATATAGATGCGCAACAGGCTCGAACGACCACGGGCGATATGCTCTACACCCCACAGCTCCAGGCCCAGCGCCTCGATTGTAGGCCGGAGCAAATCCGAAATCATGTCGATCGATGCTACCACCTTGCCTTAACCCTTTTTTTACGACACAAACAAAAAGTGGGCCTGCGGCCCACCTCAAAAACAAAATACTTGTCTTACCGGGGACACCAGCAAAAATACTCCCCGGTGGCGGAACCTGTACGTACCGGCACCGCCGGTGCATACATCTTTCACACCTTGCACAACTTGCGCGATTTGCAGGCTGACAGCCGGCACCCTAAAATCTGCACCTAATAAAAAGCCCCATCAAGGGGCTCCGGTACAGAGCCAGGCCATTCAGCACAGCTACTGCAAATTGCCAACCCAGGCAACTGAATCCAGACCTGGGTTGCACAGATAGTGGTAATAGCGGCAGGATTTTAACCTGTGACCTTCAGCGGCTGCGCCTGCTAAAGAGCCGAGCCCGATCGTCGGGCTACCTGATACTACCGTTCACTTCAATAGTGGTAGCGGGGGCAGGATTTGAACCTACGACCTTCGGGTTATGAGCCCGACGAGCTGCCAGACTGCTCCACCCCGCAACAAAACTTCAACTTTCTCAACAAGCTTGCTTAACTGCAGCGCTTATCAAGCTCAGATGGCTTCTGGCAAAGCCCTTATCTGAGGGCAGGTATTCTAGTTGTTTGCAGGCACCAAAGTCAAGTGACTTTCGAGCCCTGGCTCCATAATCGAGCACTCTTTAACAAACAACTTCCCGCAATTGGTGCCGAAGGCGAGACTTGAACTCGCACGACCATAAGGCCACTACCCCCTCAAGATAGCGTGTCTACCAATTCCACCACTTCGGCCAAACTTTTACTGCTGATTGCTTTGCGGCGCCTGATCTGGCGCGTCCGGCACATCCGAGGATGTCGCTGGCGCGGTCAACTGCGGCACATCAGACTCCTCCAGTTCACGCAGAACCTCCGGGTTCACAATCGGAGACGAATCGTTCATGCCGCCCATGCTGTATTGCTGGGCATAAATCGCCAGCACCAGACTGGTAGCAAAAAAGATCACCGCAGCAATGGTAGTTGAGCGTGTCAGAAAATTGCCCGACCCCGAACTGCCAAACACCGTCTGCGACGCGCCGCTGCCAAAAGCAGCACCGGCATCGGCACCTTTGCCCTGCTGCAACAGGACCAGGCCGATGATCGCGATAGCGGCAATCACATGCACAACGACCACAAGAGTTTCCATAATTCAGCTCACACTTTTACAAATTTCGATAAATGCCGACGCATCAAGCGAGGCCCCACCCACAAGCCCGCCATCAATATCGGGCTGCTCAAAAAGCTCAGCGGCGTTGGCCGGGCCTACGCTGCCGCCATAAAGCAACTGTATCGTATCAGCCACGTCCATATCGTGGCCTGCGATCAATTCACGGATACCCGCATGCATCTGCTGGGCGTCCTTCGCCGAGGCCGAACAGCCGGTACCTATGGCCCAGACCGGCTCATAGGCAATGACTGCCCGCTCGAATGCGGCAACACCCGCCAGCGCCAGCACTGCATTGATCTGCGCCGCCACTGTTGCCTGTGCGCAGCCTGCATCGCGCTGCGCCAACGTCTCGCCTACACATAAGATCGGGATCAGGCCGGCCTTCTGAGCCGCCACGAACTTGCGCGCAATCAGCTCATCCGTTTCTGCCAGCAATTGCCGACGCTCGGAATGCCCCAGAATCAAATACCGTGCGCCGCAGTCGGCAAGCATGGCCGGGGAGATTTCACCGGTGAATGCGCCCTCTGCCTCATACCAGGCATTTTGCGCACCCAGCACAATTTCGCAGCCCCGAGCCATTTCGGCAGCAAGAGCCAGGTAGGGGAAAGGCGGACAGATTACCATATCGACGCCATTGATCCCGTGCGACACTTCCGCCACCAGGGTACGCAACAGCCTCTGGATGCTGTCGCGCGAACCATTCATTTTCCAGTTTCCAACAACCAAAGCCCGACGCATGTTGACTACCCTGTGCGATGCCGGCGCCCGACATTGTTAAAACGGGGCGCCACTATAACCAGTTTGTTGTGACCTTGCAAGATCAGCCTCGTCACGCTCGCGACGCCGACACGACGTCTGCCAGCGCAATGGCGTGGGCGGTCACCGCAGCTTCGTCCTCTCCCTCAACCATCACCCTGATCAGTGGTTCTGTGCCCGACGGCCTGAGCAGAACACGCCCACGACCGGCGAGCTTGCGCTCCAGCTCAGCAACGGCAGCCAGAACCTGTGGATTCGACATCACTGCCGACTTGCTGTTCACCCGTACATTGACCATGTGTTGCGGCATCTTGGTCATCCTGCTGCGCAGGTCATGCAGACTACTGTCAGTCTGTACCATGGCGGCCAGCACCTGCAGAGCGGAGACAATACCGTCACCGGTGGTTGTGACATCGAGGCAGACAACATGTCCGGACGACTCGCCGCCAAGCTGCCAGTTGTTCTTCTTCAGCATCTCCATGACATAACGATCACCCACATCCGTGCGGACAAATGGAATATTCAATTCAGCAAGACCCAGCTCCAGTCCCAGATTGCTCATCAGCGTGCCAACGACGCCGCCGAAATCGACGTTCCGTCGGTGCCGGTCGCGGGCAATGATGTACAGCAGTTCGTCGCCATCCACTATCTGCCCCAGATGATCAACCATGAGTACGCGGTCGCCATCACCATCAAAAGCGATACCAAGATCCGCTGCCTCTGACAGCACTTCCTGAACCAGTCGCTGCGGGGAGGTTGAACCGCAATCCTTATTGATATTCATGCCATTGGGCGAAACGCCGATGGCTTTTACCGAAGCCCCCAACTCGGAGAACACATTTGCGGCGATGTGGTAGGTAGAGCCGTGCGCACAATCAACCACAATCTTGAAACCCTGCAGCACCGCATTGCCTGGCACCGTGCGCTTGCAGTACTCAATATAGCGTCCGGCGGCATCGGTGATGCGAGTCACTTTGCCAATCTGGTCTGAAACAACGGTGGTAATATCCCGACCCAGATACTCTTCGATGGCCAGTTCGGTTTCATCAGGCAATTTGGTGCCGTCTCCGGCAAAAAACTTGATACCGTTGTCCTGAAAGGCATTGTGCGACGCACTGATGACAATGCCCGCCTGTGCCTGAAACGTGCGCGTCAGGTAAGCGACAGCAGGCGTGGGCATCGGCCCCAGCATGTTGATGTCGACACCGGCAGATGCCAGCCCTGCCTCCAGCGCAGCCTCGAACATGTAACCGGAGACGCGGGTGTCCTTGCCAATCAGAATCTTGCTGCGCAGCCCGCCCGAGCGGGCGAACACCTTGCCCGCTGCCCAACCCAGTTTCAGCATGAAATCGGGTGTTATGGGGTACTCTCCAACATGCCCCCGAATACCGTCTGTGCCGAAATATTGTTTTTCTGTTTTTTTTGGCGATTCCATACTGCCTCTTGTTTCCATTTGGTGTGTTGGCACAGCCTAACGCATGTTTTGTGTTGCCTGAATAACTTTCAGCGCATCCGCTGTCGCTGCGACATCATGGACCCGCACGATACTGGCGCCATTCATTACCGCAAGGACAGCGGCCGCAAGACTGCCCGGCAACCGGTCATCAACCTGTCGCCCGACCACGGCACCAATCATGGATTTACGTGACAGACCGGCCAACATTGGCAGCCCGGCTTCCAGCAGGTGCGACAGATCTCGCAACAGTGTGTAATTATGCGCCAGCGTCTTGCCAAATCCAAACCCGGGATCCAGACAGATACGTTCCCGGGCAATGCCGGCACGTCCACAGTCAGCAACACGCAGTTGCAGGAATGCCCTGACCTCGGCAACAACATCCTGGTATTCCGGCGCCTCCTGCATGGTGCCGGGCTCACCCTGCATATGCATCAGGCACACCGCCATGTCTGTTGCCGCCGCCGCAGACAACGCCCCCTCGCGACGCAGGGCCCGGACATCATTGACCAGCCCGGCACCTGCCGCCGCCGCCGCCCGTATCACTGCGGGCGTGCTGGTGTCCACGGACACGATCACATCAAGGCGCTGCGTGATCGCTTCGATCACCGGTATGACACGGTCCAGCTCCTGTTGCGCGGACACAATGGCAGCGCCAGGGCGCGTCGATTCACCGCCGACATCAATAATCGCAGCGCCTTCGCTGACCATCAGCTCGGCATGTTGCAGGGCTTTATCGACAGACACAAAAAAACCCGCGGCACGGTCCCGGCCAGTGGCACTCAGGGCACCGCCATCGGAGAACGAATCCGGGGTTACATTAAGGACACCCATGACACAGGGCGTGGAGAGGTCCAGAACCCGGGTGCCGCACTGCAAATGCGGTACCCGGTTTTGCGGATCGAGGGTTTGTGGCAACATCAATGACTCTCGTGCGGACGGCGGTCGGTGCCGCGATCAGTGTTCGCTGACCGGCCCACCCATGGGTTTGTCCGAACGGGAATCGTCTGATTTGCCATCACGGGCATCATCTTGCGAGTCGGCGCGGGCAGACCCGGAGCCGCTGTCAGTGTCGGACCAGTCCGCTGGCGGTCGCGGCTTGCGGCCGGCCATGATGTCATTGATCTGTTCCACATCGATGGTCTCGTATTCCATCAGTGCGTCTTTCATCAATTCCAGTTTGTCACGGTTGTCGTCGAGCAGCTGCTTGGCCTTGCTGTAGCAGTAATCGATGATACTTTTCACTTCTTCATCGATCAGCTTGGCGGTTTCCCCGGAGTGCTGTTTCTGCGAACCACCGGCGGAACGGCCCAGGAACACCTCACCATCATCTTCGGCGTACATCTGCGGGCCCAGTTTTTCTGACAGACCCCATTTGGTAACCATATTGCGCGCCATTTCCGTGGCACGCTGAATATCGTTGGACGCACCGGTAGTGACACCCTCGGCACCCAATGTCATTTCCTCGGCAATACGGCCACCGTAGAGGCTGCAAATCTGACTCAGAATCGCCCGCTTGCTGATGCTGTAACGGTCTTCTTCCGGCAGGAACATGGTCACACCCAGCGCTCTGCCACGCGGAATGATGCTGACCTTGTAAACCGGGTCATGTTCGGGCACCAGGCGGCCAACAATGGCATGGCCCGCTTCATGATAGGCGGTATTGGTTTTTTCCTTGTCCGACATGACCATGGATTTGCGCTCTGCGCCCATCATGATCTTGTCCTTGGCTTTCTCAAACTCTTCCATGGTCACCAGGCGGCGTCCGCCACGCGCAGCAAACAAGGCTGACTCATTGACCAGGTTGGCCAGATCGGCGCCCGAGAACCCGGGCGTACCACGCGCAATCACCGCCGCGTCAACATTGTCGGCAATCGGCACTTTGCGCATATGTACTTTCAGGATCTGCTCGCGGCCACGGATATCGGGCAGGCCCACGACTACCTGGCGATCAAATCGACCTGGCCGCAGCAACGCCGGATCGAGCACGTCGGGCCGGTTGGTCGCGGCTATGACAATAATACCGTCGTTGACTTCAAAACCGTCCATTTCCACCAGCAGCTGGTTCAGCGTCTGCTCACGCTCATCGTGACCACCGCCCAGCCCTGCGCCCCGGTGACGACCCACGGCATCGATCTCATCGATAAAAATGATGCACGGCGCCTGCTTTTTGGCCTGATCGAACATGTCGCGTACCCGGGAGGCACCAACACCCACAAACATTTCCACAAAATCCGACCCGGAGATCGAAAAGAAAGGCACTTTGGCCTCACCGGCAATGGCCTTGGCCAGCAGGGTCTTACCGGTACCCGGCTGCCCTACCATCAGGATGCCGCGCGGAATACGGCCACCGAGACGCTGGAATTTGTCCGGCTCGCGCAGGAAATCCACCAGCTCCTTGACGTCTTCCTTGGCCTCATCGACGCCGGCCACGTCCGAGAAGGTAATCTTGATCTGGTCTTCGCCCAGCAGTTTGGCCTTGCTTTTGCCAAATGACATGGGTCCACCTTTGCCACCGCCGGCTCCCCCCTGCATCTGCCGCATGAAGAAGAAAAACAGCGCAATGATGATCAGTATCGGGAAGCTCGCCACCAGCAACTGTGTCCACAGGCTCTGACGTTCGGGCTCAGAGGCGCGGATTTCGACATTGTTGTTAAACAGGTCATCCATCAGCTGATCGTCGCCGATCATGGGAATGGTACTGGTAAATCGCGAATTGTCGGTGCGGATACCACTGACGTTGACGCCGGCGATATTGACCGAGCGCACCTGCCCGGTGCGCACCTCGCGAATAAAGTCAGAATAGTTGACCTGCGCGGTGGCCGGCTCCTGATTGATATTGTTGAATACCGTCAGCAGTACAGCTGCGATAACCATCCAAAGCAGTAAATTCTTTGCCATATCGTTCAAGGGAATATCCCCCTTCTCTTTGTGTAACCGGTCAACTTTCTCCCGGCTAATGCTCAAATGAACCTGTTTAACCCGTTAGCGGCCGTAATCCTCACAGGTAAAGACCGCTGCAAGCGGGATTGCTATTCCCTCGGACCACGGATAATTGTTATTACAGCCTGGAAGCCTGATTCCGCGGGCGGGCCATGCCGGAACGTGCGGGCTGATATTCTGGTCGGATGCCTCCTAAAGATGGGGGCTGTTTCCGATATTACAAGATGACGCTTGTCATTGTCCAAGGGTTGCGGCCACCGAAGCTTGCGCAGCGCTTTGTCCATGGATCGGCCTGCGCTACAATGGGCGGCCTGTTAACACATTTCTCACGACTCACCTGAGGCAGACTAGCTGCCGCTGCCACCGCCGGACACTTTATGACTTCTAGCCCCCTGGACACCAAAAAACTACGCGCCATCGCGCACAAACTCAAGCCCGTTGTCACCATTGCCCAAAAAGGGCTGTCGGAGACTGTGTGCAAGGAGATCGATCGGGCGCTTGAGCAGCATGAACTGATCAAGGTCAAGATACTGGCGGCAGATCGTGATGCCCGCAAGGAAGTCGCTGATGAAATATGCCGCGTGGGCAAGGCCCAGTGCGTGCAGAACATTGGCAATATCGCGGTACTGTACCGCGCTGCCAACAAACCCAACCCCAAACTGTCTAATATCCTGCGTCATACACCGGCCTGACACCGGCCATCGCAAGGGGTCCTGACGAGCTGCGCTGCAGCCCGCCCGGACACCCGATCAGATATGCTCGATCTTGCTGATTTCGTACTCGATATCACCGGAAGGGGCTTTTACGACTACTTCATCACCCTCTTCCTTGCCCATGATGGCGCGTGCAATCGGTGAGCCCACGGAGATTTTGCCAGCCTTCACATCCGCCTCGTCTTCGCCAACGATCTGATAGCGCATGGTTTTATCGGTCTCCAGGTTCAGCAACGTTGCCGTCACACCAAAAATGACCTTGCCCGATGGCGGAATACTGGCGATATCAATGATCTCGGAGTCGGCCAGCTTGCCCTCAATCTCCTGAATCCGGCCTTCACAAAACCCCTGTTGCTCACGCGCAGCGTGATACTCGGCATTCTCCTTGAGATCGCCGTGCTCACGCGCTTCGGCAATGGCCTTGATAATCGCCGGGCGCTTCACGGATTTCAACTCATTGAGCTCAGCGCGCAGTCGCTCGGCGCCACCCATGGTCATAGGCACTTTTCTCATATCACTCTCACAGATCTTCGCGATCATCAAAATCAGGGAATAAAAAAAATACCGGCGGGACCCCACCAGGAGGCCCCGCCAGCACTGTTCAGACAAACCATATCATGCTGATTATCGACAGACTTGTCCAGACCTGCCCGATGCGCCCGGTCTAGAGGCGCGCATGCAGCTCCTGAATGGTGTACACCGACAGATTATCACCAAACTGCAGCGCCTCACAAACCGCGCTGGCACTGGCAATGGTGGTGGTGCAGAACACATCATGGCGCAAGGCCGTGCGGCGGATCGTCGACGAGTCGGCAATTGCCTGCTTGCCTTCAGTGGTATTCACAATCAGGGCAATCTCGTCGTTCTTGATCATGTCTACGATATGCGGACGCCCTTCCATGACCTTGTTTACCCGCGTCACCGGCAGACCGGCTGCCTCGATGATGGCGGCCGTACCGGTGGTGGCCACCACGGCAAAACCCAACTCATGGAAGTGCCGGGCAACTTCCGCCACTTTGGGTTTGTCGGCCTCTCGCACACTGATAAACACATTGCCGCTTTTGGCAATCTTCTCGCCGGCGCCCAACTGGGACTTGGAAAACGCTTCGGCGAAAGTCTCGCCCACGCCCATCACTTCGCCCGTGGATTTCATTTCCGGCCCCAGAATCGGGTCAACGCCGGGAAACTTGTTGAACGGGAACACCGCTTCTTTGACAGCAAAGGTCTTGGGGATGATTTCTTTGGTGAAACCCTGTTCCGCCAGCGAGGTTCCCGCCATGCAGCGCGCCGCCACTTTCGCCAGCGACACACCGATGCACTTGGAAACAAAAGGCACGGTACGGGAGGCACGCGGATTGACCTCAATGATGTACAGATCGCCGTCCTGATACGCCAACTGGGTATTCATCAGCCCCACCACGTTGAGCTCTTTGGCCAGCGCCGTAACCTGTTCGCGAATTCTGTCCTGAACCTCGGCGGGCAGATTGTAGGGAGGCAGTGAACACGCCGAGTCCCCGGAGTGAACACCGGCCTGCTCGATGTGCTGCATGATGGCACCCACCACCACCTGATTGCCGTCGCTGACCAGATCCACATCAATCTCGATAGCGGCATTGAGGAAGTAATCCAGCAGCACCGGGCTGTCGTTGCCGACCTTGACCGTGGTGCGCATGTAACGATTCAACTCTTCCTTGTTGTAAACAATCTCCATGGAGCGGCCACCCAGCACGTAGGAGGGGCGGACCACCAATGGATAGGAGATTTTTTCCGCTTCGGTGATGCACTGCTCGACGCTGCGCACGATGCAGTTGGGCGGCTGTTTCAGGCCCAGCTTCTGGATCATCTTCTGGAAGCGCTCACGATCCTCGGCCAAGTCAATGGCATCAGCACTGGTGCCAATCACCGGCACACCGGCTTTCTCCAGCCCGGCAGCGAGGTTCAATGGCGTCTGACCACCAAACTGCACAATCACCCCGACCGGTTTTTCCAGCGCGACAATTTCCAGCACATCTTCCAGGGTCACCGGCTCAAAGTACAGGCGATCGGAAATGTTGTAGTCGGTTGACACGGTTTCCGGGTTACAGTTGACCATGATGGTCTCATAACCGTCTTCGCGCATGGCCAGTGCCGCGTGCACGCAACAGTAGTCAAATTCAATGCCCTGACCAATGCGGTTGGGGCCACCGCCCAGCACCATGATTTTCTTTCGGTCACTGGGCTTGGATTCACACTCTTCCTCGTAGGTCGAATACATATAGGCAGTGGCCGATTCGAACTCCGCCGCGCAGGTATCGACGCGCTTGTACACCGGTCGCACACCCAGCGCATGACGGTGTTCACGTACCTTGTGCTCAGGCTCCTGCAGCAATGCAGACAGCCGTGAATCGGAGAAACCCTTGCGCTTCAGACCATACAGCGTGTCACGATCCAGATCCTTGAGGACCATCTCGCTGATGCGCTGCTCGTCCAGTATCAGGTCTTCGATCTGGGTCAGGAACCAGGGATCCACGCCGGTCATTTCGGCGACTGTGGGCACTGTCCAGCCCTGCCGGAAAGCGTCACCGATATAACGAATCCGGTCGCTGCCAGCATCCATCAGTTCGCCGCGCAGCGTATCCATGGCATCGCTGACACCGGTATCCAGAATCGGGTCAAAACCACTGATACCCACTTCCAGACCACGCAGGGCTTTCTGCAGGGATTCCTGAAACGTGCGGCCAATGGCCATGACTTCACCCACAGACTTCATCTGCGTGGTGATACGGTCATCGGTTTCGGGGAATTTTTCAAAGGTAAAGCGCGGGATCTTGGTGACCACATAGTCAATGGTCGGCTCAAACGACGCTGGCGTGGCGCCGCCGGTAATCTCGTTTTTCAATTCATCCAGGGTGAAACCACAGGCCAGTTTGGCGGCGACACGGGCAATCGGAAAGCCGGTGGCCTTGGACGCCAACGCGGAGGAACGCGATACCCGCGGGTTCATTTCAATAACAACAATGCGACCGGTTTTTGGACACATGCCAAACTGCACGTTGGAACCACCGGTTTCCACGCCGATCTCGCGCAGCACCGCGATCGAGGCATTACGCAGAATCTGGTATTCCTTGTCAGTCAGGGTCTGTGACGGCGCCACGGTGATGGAGTCACCGGTGTGCACACCCATGGCATCAAAGTTTTCGATGGTACAGACAATAATGCAGTTGTCATTCTTGTCACGGACAACTTCGGTTTCGTATTCTTTCCAGCCAATCAGTGATTCATCAATCAGCAGCTCATTGGTCGGTGACAGCTCCATGCCGCGGGTGCAGATTTCAACAAACTCTTCCTTGTTGTAGGCAATACCGCCGCCACTGCCACCCATGGTAAAGGAGGGACGGATGATACAGGGGAAACCCACCAGGTCGAGCGCGGCAAACGCCTCGTCCATGTTACGCGCGATACCGTGGCGCGGCGTCTCCAGGCCAATGGCCTTCATCGCATCATCAAACAGCTCGCGATCCTCGGCCTTGTCGATAGACTCGGCACGGGCACCAATCATTTCCACATTGTATTTGGCCAGCACCCCATGGCGCTCAAGATCCAGCGCACAGTTGAGCGCCGTCTGCCCACCCATGGTTGGCAAAATAGCGTCAGGACGCTCTTTTTCGATAATTTTCTCGACAATCTGCCAGGTCACCGGTTCGATGTAAGTGGCATCGGCCATGGCCGGGTCAGTCATGATGGTGGCCGGATTGGAGTTTACCAGAATGACCCGGTACCCTTCTTCGCGCAGTGCCTGACAGGCCTGGGCGCCGGAATAGTCAAACTCGCAGGCCTGCCCGATAACAATGGGCCCGGCGCCGATGATCAGAATGCTTTTTAAATCTGTACGTTTTGGCATAACTTAACCGTGTCTGTATGTGGGTTGGCCGGATCAGCGCGCGGCGCGTTTTTGCATCAGAGCAACAAATTTGTCAAACAGCGGAGCGATATCATGCGGCCCCGGACTTGCCTCCGGATGCCCCTGGAAGGCAAACGCCGGTTTGTCTGTGCGCTCGACACCCTGCAATGAACCATCAAACAGCGAGCGATGGGTCGCGCGCAGGTTGGCGGGCAGCGACTGTTCATCAACCGCAAAGCCATGGTTCTGGCTGGTGATGAGTACCGTACCATCGTCCAGATTCTGCACCGGGTGGTTGGCACCATGGTGGCCAAGCTGCATCTTCACCGTCTGCGCGCCACAGGCCAACGCCAGCAGCTGGCAGCCGAGACAGATGCCAAACACGGGAATATCGGTCTCCAGGACGGCCTTGATGGCAGTGATGGCATAGTCGCAGGGCTCCGGATCGCCCGGGCCATTGGACAGGAAAATACCGTCCGGGTTCATTGCCAGCACGTCGGCCGCAGGCGTCTGCGCCGGCACCACGGTAACCTTGCAGTTACGCTGCGCCAGCATGCGCAGGATGTTGCGTTTGACGCCATAATCCCAGGCCACGACGTGGAACGGCTTCTCGTGAGTGGCGTCCGTATAACCGACGCCCAGCGGCTGCCATTCACCCTGCGCCCACTCGTAGCTCGATTTTGCTGACACTTCCTTGGCCAGGTCCATGCCTTTCAGGCCCGGGAATGCCTGTGCCTGCTCAATGGCGTATTGCTCGCCTCTGCTGGCAAGCTCGTCACCGCTAAGGATGCAGCCATTCAACGGGCCTTTCTCGCGCAACAGGCGCGTCAGGCGCCGGGTATCGATATCGGCAATGGACACAACGTTCTGCGCCTGCAGAAACTCTTCCAGAGACTGTTCACTGCGCCAGTTGCTGACAGTCATGGACAGGTTACGAATCACCAGGCCGGCAGACCAGACGCGATCCGATTCATTGTCCTCGGCATTGCAGCCGGTATTGCCGATATGCGGGTAGGTCAGCGTGACAATCTGTCGTGCGTAGGAAGGGTCGGTCAAGATTTCCTGGTAGCCGGTCATGGCTGTATTGAATACAACCTCTCCGCTGGCCAGACCCAGGGCACCGATAGCCTTGCCTTTGAAGACACTGCCATCCTCAAGGGCCAGAACTGCTGGATTATTCAATGTGATCTCCCGGATAGTAGACAGGCGAAAAAAAGCGGAATGAAAGCTCTCTCTCATTCCGCTTTTGGATGTGCTGTCTGGTGTTGTGCTCAGTGTTAATCATACTGAGGCGCAATGATACTGGAAACCCGCGTTGAGGTCTACGCCGAAACGGCATTCACCACCCAAATTTGCGGCTGAATTTCACTGCAGTCACAGCCCCAGCACATCATCAATGGAATACAGACCCGCCGACTTGCTCCCCAGCCAGATCGCCGCTCGCACTGCACCGCTGGCAAAGGTCATGCGGCTGCTGGCCTTGTGCGTGATTTCCAGACGTTCGCCATTGCCGGCAAATATCACCGTATGATCACCCACCACATCACCGGCCCTGATGGTGGCAAAGCCGATGGTTTTCCGGTCACGCTCGTCAGTGATGCCTTCACGGCCGTAAACCGCCACCTCGTCGAGATTACGACCCAGCGCCTCAGCAATTACCTCTCCCATACGCAATGCGGTGCCTGAGGGCGCATCCTTTTTATGGCGATGATGCGTCTCCACAATCTCGATATCCACGTCATCCCCAAGTGCTTTGGCGGCCAGGGCCAGCAAGCGCAGGCTGATATTGACACCGGCACTCATATTGGGCGCAAACACTACCGGTATGTCTGCCGCCGCATCACTGATCTGCTGTTTCTGGGCGGCCGTAAAACCGGTTGTGCCAATCACCATGGCCTTTTTATGGCGGCGACACCAGTCAAGGTGATCCAGGCTTGCTGCCGGCGAAGTAAAATCGATCAGCACATCAAACGCATCAGCGCAGGCATCCAGTGATGTCGATGCCGGCACTTTCAGCACACCAGTGCCCGCGATCAGGCCAATGTCCTGCCCGGCCTGTGGATCATCAGCCAACGTCGTGCCTGCGGCCACACAGGCCTCGGCGGATTTTTCGGTAACGGCCTGCACCAGAGTCTTGCCCATCCGGCCGGCGACGCCAGCAATTGCTACTCGAATCATAGGTAATTTGCCACTTGTTGCTGATCTGATACTGCAAAATATGCGAGTATAACGCTTAATACGACGAACCAACAGAATACAGGACGCTCGAAACAGGAAGCCAGCACGAAACAAAATGAGCAAATCACCGGTCCCAGGACGCAACAACAGCGACAGTGACAGACGCAAGCGCTATGAAGCGCTCGTTGATGAGCTGTATCAGGATGTCTTTCGCTATGCCTTCTGGCTGACGCGCAACAAGGGTATTGCTGAAGATCTGGTGCAGGAAACCTTTCTGCGCGCCTGGCGTTCATTCGACAGCCTGCAGAACGAGAAAGCCGCCAAAGCCTGGCTGTTCACCATCCTGCGCCGGGAGAATGCCCGGCAATACGAGCGCTACCGCCCCGAACTGATAGACATCGATGATGTCGCCGTGGCGGAAGAGGGTTCGGCCGAGCCGGATCACAAGCAGAAACAGGTGGAACTGCACCAGGCGATCATGCGACTGGACAAGGATTATCGGGATCCGCTGCTGCTTCAGGTAATTGGCGGCTTCAGCGGGAAAGAAATTGCCGACATACTCGATCTTAATAACAACACCGTCATGACGCGCCTGTTCCGGGCACGCAGCAAGTTAAAGAACATTCTGGCGCCTGACGCTGACATTGACGAAGCGGGCGAAGACTCGACAGATACAATAACTGACTGAAACCTATAAAAATATTGACAGCCAAGAGCCTCTCACACGATGGATGATTTGGAATTTCGCACGCGCGCATTCAGCAATCCGTTTGACGACCAGGATGATTTCAGAACGGCAGCTGATGCCAGTCCGGAACGTCGTCAGTTGCTGGATGAACTCAACGAGTTTGAACAGGATCTGCAACGCACGCTGATGGGCGTGGACATCCCGGCCGGACTCAAACACAAGCTCAACCAGCACGCCCGTCCGACATCCCTGTTGCGCAGTCGCCGGATGCTGGCCGTTGCTGCCAGTTTTGTGGTGGCGACGGGTCTGGCACTGAACCTGTTTTTCCAGCCCGGTCTCAGCGCCCAGGATCTGGCGCTGCATGATGACCTGGTGGAGCATCTGCACCAGGAAGCACCCAGCTACCAGAGCCAGTATGACGATGGCATGGCCATCAGCTGGAGCCAGGTAGAAGGCATACTCAGGGCCTCTGGTACCTCCCTGAGGTCTCCCGAAGAACTGGCAGCCATGCACATGATATTTGCCCGACTGTGTGGCGTGGGTGGATCACGCAGCGCTCATCTGGTGACCCGCGGCGTACACGGCCCGGTATCCATCATCTTTATCAGGACCGCGCCGGTCAGCCGGGGATTGGAATTGCGCGACGAGCGCTTCCACGGTCGTATCATTCCCGTCAATGAGGGCAATATGGCGGTTATTGGCGAGAAAAACGAATCCCTGGGCCGTTACGAACAGATACTGCGCGAAAACGTCGAGTGGTCCATCTAGGGACCACTCTCAGGGCTTTCCGGGTGCGGCACCCGGTTCAGAACAGCGCTGCGTCCAGCGTCATCACCACATCACTGCCTGCCTTAATTTCCTCTGCCAGTGACTTGTAGCGTGGCATCAGCCGGTCCAGAAAGTAGCAGCCCAGCTGTATTTTGGCTGTATAGAAATCCTTGTCACTGGCGCCATTCTCCAGCGCCGCACTGGCCGTTGACACCATTCTTGCCCACATATACAGGTACAGAATCAGCGTCATCAGCTCCAGATAGGCGACCGATGCTGCACCCACTTCGTTGGGGTTGTCAGCACTGGCTGCGCGAATCCAGTCAGTGGTATTGACCAGGCAGTCCAGCGCCTGCGTCAGCGTTGCGATAAACGGCGCCGCCCGGCCATTCTGCTCAGCCTTGATGTAGTCGCGGATTTCCTCGACCAGCACCTCCAGCAGGCCCTCCTTGTCAAACACCACCTTGCGACCCATCAGGTCCAGCGCCTGGATACCATTGGCGCCTTCATAGATCTGGGCAATGCGGGCATCACGCACATGCTGTTCCTGGCCCCATTCACGCACGTAACCGTGACCACCAAGCACCTGCTGTCCCAACACACAGGCTTCAAAACCCTTGTCGGTAAACGCCGTTTTGGCAATCGGGGTCAACAATGCCACCAGTTTGGCTGCCCGCTGTCGGGCTTCTTCGTCGGGATGGAAATACGCGACATCAAGCTGACTGCCCACGTACATGGCCAGCGCCCGGGCGCCCTCGGTATTGGCGCGCATGGTGAGCAGCATGCGGCGCACATCGGGATGCACCAGCAAAGGATCGGCGGTTTGCTCCGGCGCCACCGGCCCGGTCGCCGCCCGCCCCTGAAGGCGGTCTTTGGCATAGGCGGCGGCGGTCTGATAAGACGCATCACCCAGCCCCAGCCCCTGCAGACCGATGGTCAGCCGCTCGTAATTCATCATGGTGAACATGCAGGCCAGACCCTTGTTGATTTCCCCGACCAGATAACCGGTCGCACCATCAAAGTTCATGACACAGGTGGCCGAGCCCTTGATACCCATCTTGTGTTCGATGGAGCCACAGCTCAGCTGGTTGCGCTCACCCGCCTCGCCCTGACCGTCAGGCAGGAACTTGGGCACCAGGAACAGCGAAATGCCGCGCGGCCCGGCCGGCGCATCCGGCAGTTTGGCCAGCACCAGGTGGATGATGTTGTCAGTCAGATCATGCTCACCGCCGGTGATAAATATCTTGGTACCGGTCAGTTGGTAGCTGCCATCGGCCTGGGGCACGGCCTTGGTCTTGATGATCCCCAGGTCAGTGCCGGCATGGGGCTCGGTCAGGCACATGGTGGCACTCCAGCTGCCATCATAAAGTCGTGGCAGGTAGGCCTGCTTCAACTCTTCATTGCCGTGGCGTGCCAGTGCCAGCGAGGCACCAGCGCTGAGCACTGCATACAGTGCCAGCGAACTGTTGGCCGCCATGATCATTTCCTCAAAGCACACCGCCAGCATTTTTGGCATGCCCTGGCCGCCATACGCAGGGTCTCCGGCCAGACCAATCCAGCCGCCCTGGGCGAAGGTGCGATAGGCATCCCGGAAACCCGCTGGCGTGCTGACCTTGCCATCCTCAAAGTGACAGCCTTCCTCGTCACCACTGCGGTTGAGCGGTGCCAGCAGGGACTCGGCCATCTTGCCGGCTTCGTCCAGCACTGAATTGATCAGCTCTTCATTGACTTCCTCGGTTCCCGGCATGGTTGCCAGCAGCCTGTCGGCAGCCAGTACTTCATTCAATACAAATTTCATATCCCGGACGGGCGCTTTGTAATCAGACACAGTCAGACTCCGGCTGCTTGAACAGCGATCTTGATTGGATTGGATGCCTAAATTACCGGCAGTTGACGTTAACGTCAACGTCAACTATGCGTCAGTGGCCAACAATTGCCTCAGATCCAGCTGACACGCGCAGTCATCAGGCGTAGCTGCCGGTGCCCACGGCAGCTCACCCAGACACGGCGCTGGCAGCGCGGCAAGCAGTGTGGCGAGATTATCAGCGGCAGCGGGCATATCGGCACTGAGGTGGTTCGCCACCCAGCCGGCCAGCTGCAGGCCGTCGCGATGTATGGCCTCGGCCGTCAGCAAGGCATGATTGATACAGCCCAGTTTAAGTCCGACCACCAGTATCACCGGCATATTCAGGGCTGCGGGCAGGCCGGACAGGAATTCACGGGAATTCAAGGGCACCCGCCAGCCACCGGCACCTTCCATGATAGTGACATCGGCGCGCTGCATCAGCACGCCTCTGGAAAAACCCAGCAGACGATCCAGTTGCAGTCTGCGACCCTCACTGGCCGCCGCCAGATGCGGTGCAATTGCCAGGCGCAGGGCAACCGGATTGATCTGCTCGTAACTCAGCGGCAGGCTGCAGTATTTCGCCAGCAGCAGCGCATCCTCATTGCGCAATACACCATCGTGTTCGACGCAGCCTGAGGCAACCGGTTTTAGTGCGGCTGTTGACAGGCCGACCTGCTTTGCCGCCGCCAGCAGCGACGCGGCAACGCGCGTCTTGCCCACTTCGGTATCCGTGCCGGTGACAAAAAATGCATGGGGTTTAGTGACTTGCATCTGTTCTCCGTGACTGTCCGGCAAGGTATTGGGTATTGACCGCCATCAGTGCCTGTAGCAATTGTTCAAACTGGGCATCGCTGTGCGCTGCACTCAGGGTGATCCGCAACCGGGCTTCACCCCGGGGCACGGTGGGCGGCCGTATGGCCGATACCTGCAGGCCATGATCACGCAAAAGTGCACTGGCCGCCAGTGTGGCCTGCACATCGCCCAGTACTACCCCCTGCACGGCAGAGCGTGAATCCAGCACCGGAAACGCCATGTCGGACATGGCCTGGCGAAACCTGTCGATCAGCAGTTGCAGCCGCTCCCGGCGCCAGGATTCAGCCTGGCTCACGCGCAGGCTGGCCAGCGTTGCCATGGCCAGCGCTGGCGGCATGGCCGTGGTAAAAACATAACTGCGGGCAAACTGTTCCAGATAGTCAATCAGTGCGGCATCCCCGGCGACAAACGCGCCAGCGGTGCCCAGCGCTTTGCCAAACGTTCCCACCAGTACCGGTAGTTCTGCCGCAGTCAGGAGACCACCGGTGCCGCTGTGTTCGGGAAACAGTTCTATCACGCCTCGACCCTGGGCACCCAGACAGGCGAAACCGTGGGCATCATCAATCATCAGGCCAACGCCATGGGCGGCAGTCAGACCGGCCATTGTCGGCAGCGGTGCCACGTCACCGTCCATGCTGAATACACCGTCACTGACAACCAGACAGTGCTCGTGCTGATGCTGCACCAGCAGGTCCGCGAGGGCCTGCATGTCATTGTGCGGGTAACGTATCGAGCGCGCCCGGCTCAACCAGCCGCCATCGAGCAGCGAGGCGTGATTGAGCGCATCCTGCAGCACCACGCCGCCCTCACCCATCAGGGCATTGATCACGCCGATGTTGGCCATGTAGCCAGTGGAAAACAACAGCACCCGTTCACGGCCGGTAAAATCCGCCAATGCCTGTTCCAGTGCCTGATGCGCCCGGCAATGGCCGGTCACCAGATGTGAACCGCCGCTACCGACGCCGTAACGCGCAGCGCCCTCCTGCAACGCAGCAATCACCGCAGGGTGGTTGGCCAGCCCCAGATAGTCATTGCTGCAGAATGACACCAGCTGATGTTGACCGAACCGCTGCACCGACGCGCAGGGGCCATCGCGCAACAACTTGGTTCGCACCAGGCCCTGTTGGTCGTGTGTCTGCAGACGATGGTGCAGGGTCGCCATGAACCTTGAGTCTGGCTGACCGGATGCGGACTTACATGGCGGCATAGAAACGGGCACCGTCAGCAGACGCCGCTGGCCGCACCGGCTTCGCCACTGACGTGGCTGACTCTGCGGCTGGCTGGTGGCGGCGCTCCGGACGCAGGCCGAGGCGGGCAAACAACGCCAGATCCGCACTCTCTTCGGGCAAGGGTGTGGTCAACAACTTTTCACCATAAAAGATCGAGTTGGCACCGGCAAAGAAGCACAGTGCCTGGACCTGGTCGTTCATCGCTTCGCGGCCAGCGGACAAACGGACATAAGAGGCCGGCATCATGATTCTGGCCACCGCAATGGTACGGACAAAATCAAATGGATCCAGGTCTTCCACATTATCCAGCGGTGTACCTTTGACTTTGACCAGATTATTGATGGGCACACTTTCCGGGTGCGCGGGCATATTGGCCAGCTGCTGCAGCAAGCCATAACGGTCGGCGGCACTTTCGCCCATGCCCACGATACCACCGCTGCACACTTTCATGCCCGCATCGCGGACTCTACCCAGCGTATCCAGACGCTCCTGATAGGTTCGTGTGGTAATGATCTCGCCATAGTATTCCGGCGAGGTATCCAGATTGTGGTTATAGTAATCCAGCCCGGCGTCCGCCAGCGCGCGGGTCTGCTCGGCAGACAGAGCTCCCAGCGTCATGCAGGTCTCCAGACCCAATGCACGTACTTCACGGACCATATCCAGGACATAGGGAAAATCCCTGTCCGACGGATGTTTCCAGGCGGCACCCATGCAGAAGCGGGCCGCGCCATTGTCGCGGGCAATACGCGCCTGTTCTACGACCTTGGTCACGGCCAGCAATTTTTCTTTGGCCAGGCCGGTATTGTAGTGACCGCTTTGCGGGCAATACTTGCAATCCTCAGGGCAGGCGCCGGTCTTGATCGACAATAGCGTGCTCATTTGCACCTGGTTGGCATCAAAATGGGCACGGTGCACTGAGTGCGCCTGATACAGCAGATCCATAAACGGTTGTTCAAAGAGCGCCTGGACCTGTTTGCGTGTCCAGTCATGTCGAATTTCTGAGGTCTGTTGATTCATCTGGTCTTCCTGGCGTTGAGCGGACGGCTGTGGCGCGACCCGGCTGCTAAAATAGGCATAAGGTTTGCACAAGGTGAATACCCGGTGTGCCGACCCGGCGGTCTGCACCATGGCATTTTTGACGCCCGCCATTTTAAGTCAGCACAGACCTTTGTCAACTTTTATGACATTTTTTAGTTTACGGCTATCGAGCCCACAATCGCATGAAACTCTGGAAGAATATTGTCAGTCGCCTGCTGGCGACGCCCTGTCTGACGTGCCTGGCGGTGCCAGCTCTGCCGCGCGGGTTCTGCGCAGCCTGCGAGGAGGCGCTGCCCTGGCAACCACCAGGCTGTCACTATTGCGGGGTTACGTTAGGCGAAGCCTGGGCAGGCACCACGGAAATGGACAGACCTGGCCCGGAGGCCCTGTTGTGTCCGCGCTGCAGTCACAGAGCGCCGCTGTTCGATCAATGTCACTGTACCTTTGCCTATGAGCCCCCGATTTCCGGGATGATTCGACGTTTCAAGGATCACGCCAGCTTCGCCGAGTGCCGCGCGCTGTGCAACTGTTTCATCGCACATTTTATCGGGTTTCACGAAGACAACGCGTTGCCCTGGCCTGATCTGCTGTTGCCGGTGCCACTGCATCCATCAAGGCTCAGGGCACGGGGTTTCAATCAGGCGCTGTTGCTCGCCCAACGCCTGTCCCGGCGCACCGGCATACCGGTATTGGCGGACAGCTGCGAACGCCGGGCTGGCACCGCCCAGCGAGGCCTTAACGCGGAGGATAGACTAAGCAACATGCAGGACGTTTTCCGTCCACTGGCTGACGCTGCGTTGACACCAGGCAGGCGCCTTGCCATCATTGATGATGTTGTCACAACTACGGCGACGACGCAGGCCATGGCCCGTGTCTTGCTAAACAACGCCGCAGCCAGAATCGATGTGTGGGCGCTTGCCCGCAGCAATCATCAGCCGGAAACCTGAAACCACATGCACAATCCAAATCACGCGCCCGTGTCTGTTGCCGCCCGCACGCAACTGACCCGGTTCGATCACGATCATCTGATACACCCTTACACATCAATGACCAACCCGTCTCCGGTTTTTATGGTGCACAGCGCCAGCGGCTGCGAACTGCAACTGGCCGACGGACGCCTATTGGTAGACGGCATGAGTTCCTGGTGGGCGGCCATCCATGGCTACAACCATCCGGTACTCAACGCCGCCGTTCATGATCAACTGCAGCGTATGTCCCATGTCATGTTCGGGGGCCTGACCCATGAACCTGCCATTCGCCTGGGCCAGCGTCTGCTGAACATCTGCCCGGCGCCGCTACGCAAAGTGTTCTTCAGTGACTCAGGCTCGGTGGCCGTGGAAGTTGCCATCAAGATGGCCATCCAGTACTGGCAGGCACAGGGCAAACCGGAAAAATGCCGCCTGCTCAGCCTGCGCCGCGCGTACCATGGCGACACCTTTGCCGCGATGTCGACCTGCGACCCGGTTACCGGCATGCACTCGCTGTTTGAAAACAGCCTTACTCGTCAGTTTTTTGCCGATGCGCCGCGCTGTCGTTTTCACGAACCCTGGGACGACAGCGACATCAGCTCATTACGCGAACTGGTAAGTACTCACCATCAGCATATTGCCGCGGTTATTCTGGAGCCTGTGGTGCAGGGCGCCGGCGGCATGTTCTTTTATTCGCCGCAATACCTGCGCGAAGCCCGGGCGCTTTGTGACCGGTATGGCCTGTTGCTGATAGCGGATGAAATTGCCACCGGTTTTGGCCGTACTGGCAAACTGTTTGCCTGCGAACACGCCGATATCAGCCCCGACATCATGTGTGTTGGCAAGGCTCTGACCGGGGGCTACATGACACTGGCAGCGACGCTGACGACCGACCGGGTCGCGGAAACAATCTCTCGCAATGACGGGACCTTCATGCACGGGCCGACCTTCATGGCCAACCCCCTGGCCTGCGCTGTTGCCGATGCCAGTCTCGAACTGCTGTTGAACAGTCCCTGGCAGGAGAACGTGTCCAGAATTGAACAGGCATTGAGCAACGGCCTGGCACCATGCCGTCACGCTTCTGCGGTGGCAGATGTCCGGGTGATGGGCGCCATTGGCGTGGTGGAACTGCGGCAACCGGTCGACATGGACAGTATCCAGCCCCGTTTTGTCGAGCTTGGGGTCTGGATTCGCCCCTTCGGCAGGCTGATCTATATCATGCCACCATTCATTATCACCTCAGCGCAGCTGACGACGCTTTGCGAAGCTATAGCGACAGTGGTTAGCGAGCTGGGTGACAGACCGGGCGCAAAAAGCAGGTGACGTCAGATGAACAAAGGCGGCATAGCCGTCGGGAACGAAAGCGGAACAGGAGGATGCTCAGAACTGATACTTGATGGTACCGTAGGCCATGCGTTCCGGGGTATTGAGCAACAGGGCAGCAGCCGGATTAACGGCAGGGGTCAATTGCCGACGATCGAACTGGCTGCGCAAGCCCACGGAAATGGAGGCATTACCCTGGCGACCGGCTTTGACGTTGTAACCGTAACTCAGGTCCAGCGTGGCAATCTGGCCCATCAGCTCATTAAGCTGCTCGATGTTGAGTACATCATTGCCCAGCTTGCCAAAGGACTCCAGTCCATCCACATAACTGGTGACCGCAGTCGCCGTGTGATTGCCGATCTGCCAGGTGAATGTCAGGCTGCTTTGCAATTCCGGCGCGACACCGGACGCCATGCCGGTGCTGAGACCAAACCCGGAGGCGCTACTGTCAGTTGCGGAAAGCCCTGGCGAGGCTTCCCGCGCCACATCCGCATGGCCGGTATTGTAGACATAGGTCGTATTGGTACTGAGAATGAATTGCCCGAAGCGGGGAGATTCCCAGATATAGGAGGCGTTAAGATCCAGTTCCTGCGACGTATCCCGATTGCTCTCAAGAAAGTTGCGATCCCGACTGTAGTCCAGGGAGTGCAATACATCATCTGCCGAGTTCAGTGCCGGGAACGCTTCCAGTAACAGTTCGGGCACAATCAGGTCGCTGTCGCTGGTACGGGTGTCGACTGTGTCGGACGCTGTCGGGGACTGCCGGCCGAACCCGAACCACTGGCCGACGCTGCTGGAAATCGATCGCGCGGCGCTGGTGAACATGCCAGTGCCAGCTTCCTCGCCCGATGCCTGCTGTGCGAGCGCAGATGGCACAGCCACCAGAGTGCTCAGGGTCAGGAGGAGACTGACGATATGTGGGCTGGCTTTTCTCATCTGGCTTCTTGTTCGACCTTTGATCCGTGCTGTTATTCGATTTTTATTCGACCCTTGGCTCGAATTCTTCGATTTTTGACTTCCCTGATGGAATTCTGTTTCTGAACCTGTACTTTGAGCCGGCACTCTGACCCTAATATGACACATCCAGAGCAATTCAGTATACATACTTCAAACCCAGTATCAAGAGCCGGGCAGCCGGAATTGGGGCCAGATCACAGACAGTGGACGCAGCACAAAATCCCGTTGTGCAGCCCTGGGATGCGGCAACGTCAGCTCCGGTGTCTGACATTGATGACGACCATAACTGATCAGGTCCAGGTCCAGCACTCTGGCCTCATTGACCCGGCCGCTGCGAACACGCCCGAATGACGTCTCGATGGCCTGCAATGCGCGCAGGAAACGCAGCGGCGTCACAGCTGGCCCGGGGTCCAGAACGGCCACGGCATTGCAAAAAAGTGGCGAACCTGGCGGGCAGTCCACCGGCTCGGTCTCAAAGATGGGCGACAACACGACGGGCCAGTCACTGAGCTCGGACAGCGCTTGCGCTGCCCGCTCCAGAGTAACCCGGGCGGGCCCGAACCGTGACGGCAGATTGGCACCCAGCGATACAATAGCCAGGCGGTCGATGCTCAGCCCTGACGGGCCATGGCTAGCGACCAGTTCAGCGGTGGTACTGGGCTGAGAGCTCATGTACCGCGTCAATAAACACTGCCACATTGTCCGGATCAACGCCGGGGGTGATGCCGTGGCCCAGGTTGAAGACATGGCCATTGCCGTCGCCATAGGAGGCCAGAATACGCTCTACCTCCGAGCGGATGGCTGCGGGCGATGAGTACAGGATGGTGGGATCCATATTGCCCTGCAGGGACACCTTGTCACCGATCATGGCACGGGCACGGCCCATTTCAATAGTCCAGTCCAGTCCCACGCAGTGGGCGCCACTGTCGGCGATCTGATCCAGCCATAAACCACCATTCTTGGTAAACACGATGACCGGCACCTTGCGACCATCCGCTTCGCGAGTCAGGCCGTCAATAATTTTTTTCATATAGGCCAGTGAAAACGTCTGGTACGCCCCGGTGGAGAGAATACCGCCCCAGGTATCAAAGATCTGCACGGCCTGGGCGCCAGCGGCAATCTGCGCATTCAGATAGGCGGTCACTGTCTGCGCCAGCTTGTCGAGCAACTGGTGCATCAGTTCCGGGTGGTTGTACATGAACTCCTTGGCGTGACGGAAATCCTTGCTGCCGCTGCCTTCAATCATGTAGGTCGCCAACGTCCAGGGGCTGCCCGAGAAACCAATCAGCGGTATTGAGCCGTTGAGTTCACGACGAATCAGGGATACCGCGTCAGTGACATAGCCCAGGTCGCGGGCGATGTCCGGGATTGGTAACTGCTCAACATCCTGCTCGGTGCGCACAGTTTTACGGAAGCGCGGCCCCTCGCCCTCAGAGAAGTACAGACCCAGTCCCATTGCATCGGGAATGGTCAGAATATCGGAGAACAGAATGGCGGCGTCCATCGGATAACGGCGCAGCGGTTGCAGCGTGACTTCACAGGCCATCTCTGGTGACTGACACAGACTCATGAAGTCGCCTGCCACCTTGCGTGTTGCGCGGTACTCGGGCAGGTAACGCCCGGCCTGACGCATCATCCATACCGGCGTCACATCCACGGACTGCCCGGTCAGTGCTCGTAAAAATCTGTCGTTCTTCAGCGGTGCCACAGGCAACTCCTATTAAAATTGAGGCGGTATTTTACACACAAACCCGACCCGGCCCCAATGGCTTATGCCGGCAGACCGGTCATGCTCAGCCGCGGCACAGGTTTGCTCCCGCACTCAATGTCTGCTGCAACAGCGCGGGATCAATATCGGACTCGATGACAGCATCGCCCAGGCGATGCAACAGAATAAAGCGGACTTTGCCGGATTGCACCTTCTTGTCGACTGACATCAGCGACATGAATTGCTCAGGCGTCATTTCTGCCGGTGGAGAGACCGGCAGCCCGGCACGGGCAATCAGATCACGGGCACGGCCAGCATCCTCGGCACTGATCCAGCCCAGACGCCGGGACAGGTCCGCCGCCATTACCATGCCGGTGGCAACCGCCTCGCCATGCAACCAGTTGCCATAACCCATGGCCGCTTCAATTGCGTGACCAAAGGTATGGCCCAGATTCAGCAACGCACGTTTGCCACCTTCGCGTTCATCAGCCGCCACGATCCGGGCTTTTTCTTCACAACAGATTTTCACGGCCTCGGTCAGCAACTCCGTATCACCGGCCAGCAAGGCGTCAATATGCTTCTCCAGCCAGACCAGAAAGTCATGATTGCCCAACAGCCCGTACTTGATCACCTCAGCCATCCCGGCCTGCAGCTCGCGTATCGGCAGGGTCGACAGCACATCAATATCAGCCAGCACACACTGGGGCTGATAAAACGCTCCAATCATGTTCTTGCCCAATGGGTGATTGACACCCGTCTTGCCGCCGACCGAAGAGTCCACCTGGGACAACAGCGTCGTCGGCACCTGGATAAAATTGACTCCCCGCTGGTAGGTTGCCGCCGCGAACCCGGTGATATCTCCGGTCACACCGCCGCCCAGAGCAATCAGTGTGGTGCTGCGCTCGTGGCGCTTGCCCAACAGCTCGTCATAAATCAGTTGCAGGGTCGCCAGTGTCTTGGTGTGTTCACCGTCGGGTAGCACCAGGGCGTCCACCTGCAGGCTGCTGTCTTTTCGCAACGATGTCAGCAACGTATCGAGATACAGGGGAGCGACCACGGCATTGGTCACCACCAGCACGCGGGAGCCTTTAATGTGAGGTCCCAGGATGCCGGGCTGTGTGAGCAACCCGGGGCCAATAAGTATAGGGTAGCTACGCTCGCCCAGCTCGACATTAAGTTTCAACATACATTCAATTTCCGTATCGGCGTCAGGTCGCGGCCTGTTCGTATTCACGCAAACGCCGCAATATTTCGGTGACCACCGTGCGCGGGCCCCGGCGACTGGTGTCGACCATAATGTGCGCAATCTCGTTATACAGAGGTTCGCGTATTTTCATTAATTCGCGTATCCGTGACATGGGATCTGCCGTCTGCAGCAAGGGGCGATTACGATCCTTGCTGGTGCGCTCAAACTGTTGTGCAAGGGACGCCTTCAGATAGACCACGGTACCCCGGCTATGCAGGTTGCTGCGGCTATTGGCTGACAGAATGGCGCCGCCACCGGTGGCCATGACAATACCGTCTCGCTGGGTCAGCTTATCAATCATGCGCTCTTCACGCACGCGAAACCCGGCCTCACCTTCAACATCAAAAATCCACGGAATGTCCGCACCGGTCACCGCCTCGATTTCCCGGTCCGAATCAAAAAACGGCTTGTCCAGCGCCGCCGCCAGCATCCGCCCGATCGTGCTTTTGCCAACCCCCATGGGGCCGATCAGGTAAAGATTGGCGCTTTGTTGCATAGCGGTCAGGTATCCTTGGCGGGCAGTTGCAATTTCAAGGGCGCAATCTAACCCGTCTGCGCCGGAAAACTCAAGTAAAAGCGGCAATACACTGGCTTCCTGAGCCTGACCGCATTCAGGGCGAAACTATTTGGGGCGTAATGAAAATAAGCAACTCTGTACGTCTGGCCGCCTGCTGGGTGCGCCGGAACAGCCAGCCAAGACCCGGCACATCACCCAAAACCGGTGTTCGAACCTCTTCACGGGTCTGTTCGTCACGAAATATGCCACCCAGCACCAGGGTATCACCATTGTCGACCAGCACCTGGGTGTTGACGGTATTGGTATTGATCGCCGGCACGTCACCGCTTCCCGACGCCACCGAATCCTGACGGATAGCCAGTTGCATGATGATGCGACCGTCGGGTGTGATCAGTGGCGTCACATCCAGCGATAGCACGGCGTCGACGAATTCGGTGATCGAACCGCCTGCGGTACCACCCGCCTGTGCCTGATAAGGAATGCGGACACCCGAGCGGATACTGGCCGCTACATTGTCCTGCGTAGTGACCCGTGGCCGGGCAATAAGCTCGGCCTGACCGGAATTTTCCAGTGCCGACAACTCAAGCTCCAGCAATACTCTGCGACGCAGCACGCTGGCGGCCACGGTACTGGTCTGCCGGTGATCGGCGCGCAATGACAGGCCATCGCCGATAGCAGGCGCTGACTCACTCTCCGCATCCGCCTGCGCCAGGCTGCCACTGAAGGCGCCCCAGCGCGCGCCCAGTTGACGGCCGATCTCGGTGGATGCACTGACAATGCGGGTTTCTATGAGCACCTGGCGCACCGGCACGTCCAGTGTGTCCAGCAATGTCCTTACCTCACCAATCCGGGCATCAGTATCACGCATGATCAGGGTATTGGTGCGGGCATCCATGCTTGCCGAACCACGCGCTGACAACAGACTGCCGGCAGCTTCGCCGTCTCCCGTCACCAGTCCCAGAATCACTTTGACATCTGCGTAGTTGATCTGCAGATACGCGGTTGTCAGCGTCGCTGTGGCTTCCTGCAGACGTTGCGCCTCAACGTCGCGTGCCACAAAAACTGACGGTGGTGCGACATGCAGAAAACCGTTCTGCAACCGCATATCCAGGTCACGACTGAGTAATACGCTTTCCAGCGCCCGGCGCGGATCGGTATCGTCAATGCGCAGCGTCAGACTGCCACTGACAGACTCATCAATGACCACTTCCTGCCCCAGTTCTTCAGCCAGCAACTGAATGGCTGCGCGCAGGTCCATATCATTGAATTCAACACTGATCGGTGCGCCAGTCTGCTCTGGCGCTGCCCACACCCCAGGCAATGACAACAGCAGCACCCCGGTCACCAGCACAAGCCAGACAGGCAGCCCCGGACAGGCGCCAGAAATTTTACCAGGCGTGATCACTGATTGCCCTCCCTGTCCACATTCACGGCGCCATGGCGCCGCCTGATTTTGCCCTCAGCTGTGCGCTGCACTTCCAGGTAGCGGTTGCCGCGCCGGATAACAGCAATCCGGCGCCAGTCAGCGTTGTCTGCCCCGTCTGCTTGCGCACCATTATGGCCACCCGAATCTACTGAATCGCCCTGCGCCGGCTCGCCTTGATCAACGACACCGTTCCCGGCGCCGACCAGCAGAAACAGCATCAGTCTGGCGTCCGAAGAAGATCGCTGCCAGTCCAATTGACTGATCGCCAGCGGCAAGGTCCGCAGATCGTCAAGAAACGCGGTCAGCTGTTGCCAGTCTGCCTGCGCCTGAACTTCAATCTCAAAAGCATGCTGCAGGTTTTTTTGCCACGCGGGCTGCGGACGCAACATCGACAGGTAAATACCGCGCGTGGCGGCCGCAACTCGCAAACGGTCCAGCACCATGGGCATGGACTCTGCGGCCAACAGACGCTGATGGACACCCAGGGCTTGCGCATGCTGCCGAGCCATACTGGTGTTACTGGCTGACCGGGTGAGCAACTGTGCTTTGATTGCCGCATACTCGCTGGCCAATGCGGCAGACCGGGCATGAACGGTATGCCAGGATTCGCGCAATCCCGGTGCCAGGACCAGACCCGCGATCAGCAACACGATAAGGATTATGCCGACACAACTCACTGCGCAGACCGCAACCGGCCAATAGCCACAGGCAGAAGGCTGGCGAAGCTCTGACCAGTCAAACTCACGCAGACTGTCCAGAAATTCGCCCGCAATCATTGTCCGCCGAGGCCTCACGGAGTATCTCCAGCTGCCAGATAGGTGGTATCTGGTGCGCCAAGCCCGATACGCACACTAAAAAAGTAGTCCTGGCCCGTGCCAGTTTCGCGCCGGGATCGCAGATACAGGGCCTGCAGCTCGACACTGACAACGTCTGCACGTGCTTCCAGCGCTCGCAACCACCGGCTGACATGCGCCGCTGATGCCGCCGACCCCCGAATACGGATGGCAGATGGCTCAAAGTTCAGTTCGCCAGGCACCAGACCGGGCGATGTGGAAAGCGGCAGCGTGGACAATGTCTGCACCTGACTGAGTCGGGCGGCGTGCAGCTGCCGGGAACGGACAAAGGCGGTCTGCTGTTGCCACATCGTGTCCGCCAGTGCCTGCGCCTCGCCAGCACGCTGCTTGAACGCGGCGATGGCTTCGCTCTGGCGCGTGTTGTCATGTTCACGCCTGGTTGTCGCTGATGCGATCAGCGAGTAAACGCAGGCAACCGTCACTAGCGCCAGTATCACTGCGGCACCAAGACTGACAAGAACCAGCCGACGCCGGCGCGACAGTCTGGTTTCGCGCCAGGGCAGCAGGTTTATCAGGGGCACCACCATCACCGGATCCTCATGGCAAGGGCGCAAGCCAGCGCCAATTGTGGCACCGAACCATGCCAGTGGGCAGCGACCATCCGGCCATGGGGCGCCACTTCTGCCGGTAACTGAATCCGGTCGACCGGCCGGCCACAAACCGCAGCAATGCGTGTCGCCAGCTCCGGCAACGCCGCCCGCCCCCCGACCAGAGTGATGGTGATATCCTGCTCGCAGGCCGCCGATATCAGCAACAGCTGAATGGCACGCCTGATCTCGTGAACCAGCCGGGATACCTGGTCCGATTCACTCATAGTCACCGGCAGCACCCCGACATGATGATAGCGACTGTAGAGCAACCGACCTTGCGCAAGCGCGTGCAGGCGAAAACCGCCCGCGCCCAGATCCAGAATGACCTGCGCCGTGCCCGGCACCATTGCTCCGGCCAGCCGACCCAATGCCAGTCCGTCAAGGTCAACCACGACGGCGCGGATACCGGCCTCGCCAAGCAGCGCCACTCGCCGCTCGACCAGATTGCGTCGACATGCCACCAGCAATACGTCCTGGCCCGACGATCCGGCGGCATCGGTTGCAGGCAAGCGGCAGAAGTCCATGTTGGCGTCAGACAATGGGAACGGCAAATGCTGCTCGGCCGCAATCGCCATCCGGTTTTCCATCTCCTGATCACTCAGGTCGGCATCCAGGCTGATGGTCCAGGTAATGGCATCGGGGCTGCTCAATGCCACTGCTGCATCGCGAACCGGCACAGACAGTCGGGCCAGCGCCATCGTCAGGCATTCCTGCAAGGCATCAGGATCTGGCTCGCCGCAATCGGCAGGGCCATCCGGCAGCGGCTGGACCACACAGGCCTGCAGGCACCATCGACGCCGACGCCAGCGCATGACCGCCAGCTTGATCGCAGCACGACCAATATCAATTCCCAACATAACGACCCTCCCTGGCCTGATATTGGTTTTCTAGCGGATTTCTGCCTAACGTGCCGGGATTTATCACAAGAAATTCCGGTCAATGGGGTATATAATCCATGGGCTTAGCGTAAAGCCGCGCCAAGGTCACCTGACATAACCGCACGGGACTGCCTGCATGCTGAAATCCTTAAAAGTACTGTTCTGGTTTGGCGTCTTCTGCCTCAGCGGCATTTTCATGGTGGCGTCGGCGGCCTATCTTTACCTGTCACCGCAATTGCCCTCGGCGGAAAGCTACCGTGAGGTGCAGCTGGAGACGCCCCTTCGCATTCTCACCGCTGACTACAAACTGATCGAGGAAATCGGCGTCCGCCGTGACCCCATCACCTACGATGAAATTCCGCCCCTGATGGTTCAGGCCGTCATTGCCAGTGAAGATGCCCGCTTTTATTCCCATCCCGGCGTTGATTTCCGTGGCCTGGTGCGCGGGTTCTATGGCTTTTTGCGCGGCGTCAACCTGGGTGGCGGCAGTACCATCACCATGCAGCTGGCCAACAATATTTCCTTCGACAGCGACAACGTCTATGCACGCAAACTCAAGGAAATACCTTTCGCCCTGCGAATTCAGCAGGAGCTGAGCAAGGAAGAAATCCTTACGCTATACCTCAATCTGGTGTATTTCGGCCAGGGCGCTGACGGTATCAGCGCGGCGGCAGCGGTTTATTATGACAAGACGGTGGACGAGATGACCTTGGGCGAATTCGCCACCATGGTATCGCTGCTGCCCTGTCCCTCAGTGTGCAATCCGGTGACCGACCCGGAACGCGCCAAAGGCCGCCGCGATGTGGTTATCAACAAAATGCTGGCACAAGGCATGATCGATCGCAGCCAACACGCTGCAGCCATAGCGGAGCCAATGGTAGCCCGGCGGCACCAACGCAACATTGAAGTGAGTGCGCCATACATCGCGGAAATGGTCAGGCAGGAATTGTTTAAGCTGTATGGCGATGATATTTATCGCCTGGGCATTGAGGTCGTAACCAGCATAGACAGCAAGTTGCAGATCGCCGCAACCAGTGCCCTGCGCAGCGGCCTGGAAAACTACTATGATCGCCGTCACGGCTATCGCGGGCCTGAAGCCAAACTGCCCATCGTCGGCACCGATCCGCGTGAACGCTGGCTGCAGGATTTAAACGTCACACCAACCTACGGTAATCACCAGCCAGCGGTAGTAACACAGGTGAACGAGCGCAGCCTGAACATCCTGTTCCGCGATGGCAGTGAAGACACCATTGAATGGGCCGGCCTGGAGTGGGCGCGCCCGTTTATTTCCCGCGATAATGCCTGGCCACCACCCCAGCAGGCCAGCGATGTAGCCGAAGTCGGCGACCTGATCCGCGTCCGTCGCTCTGGCGGCGCACTGCAACTTGGGCAAGTACCGGAGATTCAGGGCGCGCTGGTTTCAGTCTCGCCTGACAACGGTGATATCCTGGCACTGGTTGGCGGCTACGATTTTCAGTACAGTCAGGTTAACCGGGCACTGGCCGCACGCCCGCCTGGCTCGGGTTTTAAAGCCTTTTTGTATGGCGCCGCCATTGAAGACGGGTTCAGCCCGGCGACGCTAATTAATGATGCGCCGTTTGTACGGGGCGAATACCGACCGCAGAACTTTGAACGCAACTTTGTCGGCCCGATCACATTACGTAACGCCTTCAAAGACTCTCGCAATGTCCCGGCAGTGCGACTCTATGACCAACTTGGGACAGCCAAGCTGTTTGACTTTGCAGCCCGTTTTGGCTTCAACACTGACACCTTCCCGCGTAACGACCTGACTGTCGCATTAGGCAGCCAGGACGTAAAGCCGCTCGAAATGGCTACCGGCTTCGCCATGATAGCCAATGGTGGTTACCGGATTGAACCCACGTTCATCAAAACCATATCCACTCTCGATGGCGTGGTTTTTCGCGCGCGCCAGCCCACTGTCTGTGAAAATTGCAGTACAGGACAAACGACAGCAGCCACCCCGGCCGAACTGACCAGGGCAAGGTCCTTACTTGATGGTGAGGGCGACATTGACATACAGAATCACCAACCGCTGCCGGATCAATTACCTGAACCAGTGCGCGCCGAACCCGCTACCGATCCTCGCGTTGCCTATATCATGAACACCATGTTGCGCACTGTTGTGGAAGAAGGCAGTGGTCGTCGGGTATCCCGTGAGTTCGAGCGGCGCGATCTGATGGGTAAAACCGGCACAACAAACGGTCCTGCGGAGGTATGGTTTACCGGGTTTAATCGGGATGTTGCTACCAGTGTGTTTGTAGGGTTTGATCAACCCGAGCCTCTGGGTGAGTCAGAACAGGGCGCCACGGTGGCCGTCCCGATCTGGATAGACTTCATGAAAGTTGCCGTCGCAGGCACGCCGGAACACACCATGACCCGACCTGACGGCCTCGTGGACCGTCTTATTGACCGCGACACTGGCCAGATTGCACGCCCGAGTCAGAGGAACACCATGTTTGAGGTATTCATGACGGAAGCAGCGCCGAGCGCCAGTAATGAAAGGCGCACCGACACCAGGGGCGGAAACAACGACGAGAATCTGTCTACCGACATTTTTCTGGGGCCTGGCACAAACCCTCAGTGAGCATTGTTTTCAGGTACAAAAAAAGGCCTTGTTGCGTCAGCTAACAAGGCCTTTTTTGTACTGGTTATCCTGTATCGCCTCGCCACCACGACTGCCGGGGCGATCAGTCAATCCGATATTTCCCGGCAATCACTTCAGCGTGCGATTTCCGAAACGCTTGTTGAAACGATCGATACGGCCAGCGCTGTCCATGATCTTCTGTTTGCCAGTGTAGAACGGGTGGCACTGTGCGCAAACGTCGACCAGAATGTCCTTGCCGATGGTAGAGCGGGTTTCAATCACGTTACCGCAGCTGCAAGTAGCCTTGATGGCCTGGTAGTTCGGGTGAATATCGGCTTTCATGGTATTACCTCATATTTAACCGGCATCGCCACCACATCGCCCAACCCGTTTAGCGGGTTGCCAGCGCCATGGCACCATACCTGAGTCAGCAACTACGGAAAGGAATTGTTCCGCAGGACTTTGGAAAAAGGGGCGCCATTGTAGCAGAGAATCAGCCAGACGCAAGTGACTGCGCTATTTCGGCCTTGATACGCTCATGATTGCTCACCGCTTCACGCATGATCTGGGCCAGAATATCTGCCATCATATCGGGGTTGAGGTCATGCCTGGTGCAGGCATCACGGATATCCACCAACTTTTGTGCCTCGCGCTGGGGGTCAAAGGACTCCAGTTGGGCACTGGCCTTGATTTCCCCGACTTTGCGTGTCAACGCAAAACGGTTGGCGAGCAGCAGCACCAGACTCTGATCAATGCGGTCGATCTGCTGCCTCAGCTGCTGAAGCTCTTTGCCAGGTTCCGGGTTGCCGGATTCGTGACTTTTGCTCATCCTTACTCCGTGGGCGATCTCGATTATCGGCGGGCTGAAGGAAAGCGCCAGACCGCAATACAGTATAATGGAAGCTAGCCCAGTCTAAAACCAGTTATACTTGCACTTGTTGTTTACGGCGGGATGCTGTCGACCTGATTCTGTCCGGGGCGTAACACAGATCCCGATCACTTGCGTGTCAGCCCCGGCCGCACACGACCCGGAACCCAGTTTTCATGCCAGTCACACCTGCCAACGCAGCCGAGCCCGTCACGATTTTGCGAGTGGCCGTGCCCTCTCCTTTGCGCCGCAGCTTTGACTATGCGCTACCCACTGACCACGCCACGGTCCCGGACGTGCTGGAACCCGGCATCCGCCTTCGCGTCCCTTTTGGTAGTCGTGAGCTGACCGGCATCCTGCTGGAAGTCAGCGATACCACCCTGGTCAGTGCCGACAAGCTGAAGCCCGCAATCGAGATACTCGACCAGACCTCGCTTATTCCCGGGCACCTGCTCAAGCTCTGGTTATGGGCCGCCCGCTACTATCAACACCCGATCGGCGATGCATTACACACGCTGATGCCCACCGGCCTGCGCGGCAAAGCCCAGGCCGGCATCAAGACACGTAAAAGCGACATGCTGCTCTCCGCCGCCGCAGAGCCAGACCACCCGGATCGTGAAGGTGAGCTGACTGATGAGCAGGAGCAGGCACGCGATGCCATTTGCGCGGCACACGAGCAGTTTCAGTGTTTCCTGCTGGATGGCGTTACGGGCAGCGGCAAAACCGAGATTTACCTGCAGGTTATCAGTGACACGCTGTCACGCGGCCGGCAAGTGCTGGTGCTGGTGCCGGAGATCAGCCTGACGCCACAAACGGTGGCTCGTTTCCGGCAACGCTTTCCGCAGAAAAGCGTTGCCATCATGCATTCCGGACTGACGCCACGGCAACGCCTGAATGCCTGGCTGGCGGCGGCCCAGGGCGACGCCGACATCATCATTGGCACCCGCTCCGCCATCTTCACACCGCTGGCACGACCTGGCCTGGTGGTGATTGATGAAGAGCACGACAGCTCGTTCAAACAGCAGGACGGATTCCGGTACTCAGCTCGCGACCTGGGCGTCATGCGCGCGCACAGCGAGACCATCCCCATTGTGCTGGGTTCCGCCACGCCCAGCCTGGAAAGTCTGCACAATGCACGGAGTGGCCGCTACCAGCACCTGCGCCTGACCCGACGACCGGGTAACGCCCGCTTGCCAGTCACCCGACTGATTGATACCAGCCAGCAGACGCTGGAGGAAGGTTTTTCGCCCGAACTGATGCGCTGCATCCGCCAGCATGTCGACAAAGGCAACCAGGCGCTGGTGTTTATCAACCGCCGCGGCTTTGCGCCGGTACTGCAATGCAAGGATTGCGGCTGGACCGCTGAATGCCGTTATTGCGACGCCCGCATGACGCTGCACCGTTCACCGGCGCACCTGCGCTGCCACCATTGTGAGCGACGCGAACCGGTACACAAACACTGCCCGGAATGCCAGGGCAAAGCCATGCTTGCCGTGGGCATGGGCACGGAACGCAGTGAGGCGCTACTGCAGCGCCACTTTCCGCACACGCGCGTCATCCGGGTCGACAGAGACGCCACCAGTCGCAAACATGAACTGGACGATCTGCTGGCTGAAATCAATCAGGGTGCCCCCTGTATTCTGGTGGGCACGCAGATGCTGGCCAAAGGTCACCATTTCCCGGCTGTCACCCTGGTCGCCGTGCTGGATGCCGACAGTGGCCTGTTCAGCGCCGATTTTCGTGGCCAGGAATTCATGGCACAACTGCTGGTGCAGGTATCTGGCCGCGCCGGCCGCGCCGACAACACCGACCGTTCGGGCGAAGTACTGATCCAGACCCGGCACAGCACGCATCAATCACTGCAGACTCTCATCAATCAGGGGTATCATGCGCTGGCGGAACAGTTGCTGGCGGAACGCCGCGAGGCCTGTATGCCGCCTTACACGGCGCTGGCCATTCTGCGCGCCGAAGCGCTCAATGCCGGTGCACCCGCACAATTTCTGAGTGACGCGCGCGGGCAGGCAGAACAATTGCTGACACGGATGGCGAACGGACATCAGGTGCAGATCAGCGGGCCGTTGCCGGCCCCCATGGAAAAACGTGCCAACCGCTTCCGACAGCAGCTGCTGTTGCGCAGTCCGCAGCGCGCCGACCTGCAGAACCTGTTGACGGCACTGTGTCTGCAACTGGAGCAGATGAACACACAACGCAACGTGCGCTGGTCAGTCGATGTCGACCCGCAGGATATGATATAAGCCGCTCAGGGCAAGTCATTACCCAATCACCAGGACAGCCACAAGGACAGCTCGAATCATGGTTCAGGATTTTGCCAAACAACGTACTCGCACACCGCTGGCCGAGCCAGAGCCGCAGCCCTCGACCTCCAGCGTAGGACTCCTGCTCACCGGCCTGCTGACGGGCATCGCGGTGGGCATGTTCATCAGTCTGCTGATCTACCTCACCGGCGTGTTGCCGCCGGCGCCCGGTCAGGCCAGCGACACCGCCCGCGAGGTGATGCCTGCCGAACCTGCGACGACCGAAGGCAGTGCAGACGATGATGACAGCGAACTGTCGGTAGAGCAGGAACGCGAGGCGGCCCGCCTGCAGCTGGAGTTCTATCAGGAGCTGCCCAATTACGAAGTGGTGGTGGATGCAACACCTGTCAATGTCCCCAGAGCGCCAGCCGCAACGCCTGAGTCATCGACTACCACCACACAAGCGGCAACCGCACAATCCGATGAGCCTGAGCCATCCACACCAGCAACTGCGGCAACTGCGCCAGACACTCAGACGGCTTCTGCGGACACGGCCATGTTCATGCTGCAGGCCGGCGCATTCAGACAGCAGAGCGCTGCCAATGCCCAGGCCGCACGTGTGCTGGCCATTGGTCTCGATGCCCGCGTGCGACAGGAAGATCTGCCGGGGCGGACGCTGTTTCTGGTGCAGGCGGGCCCTTACAGTACGCGCGATGAAATGATGCAGGCGGAACGGCTATTGCGCAACAACAGCATTGAAAGCATGCGCATCACGCTCAGCCAGCCTTGAAAGCCATTCACCCGGCCCCATATCTGCAGTCAGTACTAGCGACACAACGCCGCACTGGCGACATCAACACCGCTGCCCAACGGCAGCGGAAAGTGAACACAGGAGAAACGGTTTGGAGCAGTTCCGAGGCACCACCATACTTTCAGTAAGACGCGGCAACAAAGTTGTCATTGGCGGCGACGGTCAGGTATCACAAGGCAACACCGTACTCAAAGGCAACGCCCGCAAGGTTCGCCGGCTCTACAAGGATCAGGTACTGGCCGGTTTTGCCGGCGGCACCGCCGATGCGTTCACCCTCTTCGAGCGCTTTGAAGAGCAACTGGACAAGCACCATGGCAAGCTGGTGCGCTCAGCGGTTGAACTGGCCAAACTCTGGCGCACCGAGCGCTCCTTGCGCCGCCTGGAAGCGCTATTGGTGGTAGCGGACAAGGACGCGTCGCTGATCATTACCGGCAATGGCGATGTCATTGAGCCGGAAGACAGCCTGATGGCGATCGGCTCCGGCGGCTCCTTTGCCCTGTCAGCGGCGCGCGCACTGTACTTCAACACGGATCTGGAAGCCCGCGATATCGTCAGCAAGAGTCTCGGCATTGCCGCTGATATCTGCGTCTACACCAACCACCAGCACATCATTGAAGAACTTGATCTGGGCTGATCCCGTGTGATCCGCCCAACTGCACTTTTATCTGGGCTGGGCCATGTCGCCCGCCCCACAGGATGACCTAATGACCACCATGACTCCACGAGAAATAGCCTCGGAACTCGACAGACATATTGTCGGTCAGAAATCTGCCAAACGCGCGGTGGCGATCGCCCTGCGCAATCGCTGGCGACGCATGCAGTTGGGCAGCGAGATTCGCCAGGAAATCACGCCCAAGAACATTCTGATGATCGGGCCTACCGGTGTTGGCAAAACCGAAATTGCCCGCCGTCTGGCCAAACTGGCCAACGCGCCGTTTATCAAGATTGAGGCCACCAAATTTACCGAAGTTGGTTATGTCGGACGCGATGTCGAATCCATCATTCGCGATCTGGTCGACATTGCCGTCAAAATGCTGCGCGAAGACCAGATCCGCAAGGTCCAGCATAGGGCCGAAGATGCGGCCGAAGAACGCGTACTGGATGCCCTGTTGCCTCCGGCTCGCAGCACTGACAACAGCGATAGCTCACCGCTCGCCGAGCCCTCTCCTACTCGACAGATGTTCCGCAAAAAACTGCGAGAAGGCGAACTGGACGACAAGGAAATTGAAATCAGCGTCAGCGACAACCCGGCGGGTGTGGAAATCATGGCACCGCCCGGGCTGGAGGAAATGACCAGCCAGTTGAAGAACATGTTTTCGTCAATGAATACCGGTCGCAAGAAATCACGGCGCATGCCGGTGAAAGTGGCATTGCGCATGCTGCGCGAAGAAGAGGCAGCCAAACTGATCAATGAAGAGGAGATCAAGAACCAGGCCATTGAAGTCACCGAACAGACCGGCATTGTATTCCTTGACGAAATCGACAAAGTGACGCAACGCGGCGATTCCGGTAACAGTGGCGTGTCACGCGAAGGAGTACAGCGTGATCTGCTGCCACTGATTGAAGGCTCCACGGTGACCACCAAATACGGTAGCGTCAAAACCGATCATATTCTTTTTATTGCATCTGGCGCTTTCCACCTGTCCAACCCCTCAGATCTGATTCCCGAATTGCAGGGTCGTTTGCCGATTCGTGTTGAACTGGATGCGTTGACCGCGAATGATTTCGAACGCATCCTGACGGAACCCAATGCTTCACTGACCGAGCAGTATCAGCAATTGCTGGCCACTGAGAACCTGACGGTCACTTTCACACCCGATGGCATCAGCCGCATCGCGGAAATTGCCTGGGAAGTAAATGAACGCACTGAAAATATCGGCGCTCGCCGCCTGCACACGGTCATGGAAAGACTGCTGGAAGAAGTGTCTTTCACTGCGGCTGACCTGTCTGTCGGCGACAACAAATCGCTGACCATCAATAGCGACTACGTGGAGAAACAGCTGGGCGACCTGGCACGCGATGAAGACCTGAGTCGGTTCATCCTGTGACCACACCCGGGGCCTCAGACACTCGCAAACCGGTCCCCACCGATATTCGCCTGCGTAAAAAAAGCGGGCTGCTGGAGTTGCACTATGGCGACGGCACCCGCTTTGAATTACCCGCGGAATTACTGCGGGTCTACTCACCGTCTGCCGAAGTGAAGGGTCACGGCCAAGGCCGGGAAGTCCTGCAGACCGGCAAACGCAATGTGCTGATTACAGACATTGAAGCCATTGGTCAGTATGCCGTGCGCCTGAGCTTTGATGACGGCCACAACTCCGGTATCTACAGCTGGGCGCTGCTTTATGACCTGGGTGAACACCAGCAGCAACGCTGGCAGCAGTACCTGACACGCCTGCAGCAGGCCCAGGCCAGCCGCGATGCGTTGCCACCGGACACACAAGCCATTAAGATTGTCGACCCTACCCGCAACTCCGGCACTACCGGCGGACAGTGACAGTTATGAGCGACAAACAGCAGCAGTCCAGTCAGGACCAGGGTGAGACGACCCATTTCGGTTATGAAACCGTCAGTACCCGCGACAAGGCCCAACGCGTTGGCCAGGTATTCCATTCTGTTGCCAATCGCTACGATGCCATGAATGACCTGATTTCCATGGGCACCCACCGGGTCATCAAACGCTTCACCGTTGAGCTCAGTGGTGTTCGTGCCGGTCAGACGGTGCTGGACCTGGCCGGCGGCACCGGAGACTTTTCCATGCGCTTTGCGCCACTGGTTGGCGAGCGTGGTCATGTCGTGCTGGCAGACATCAATGACTCCATGCTCAAGGTTGGCCGCGACCGGCTGATCGACAAGGGCATCACCGGTAACGTCTCCATTGCCCAGGTCAATGCTGAACAATTGCCGTTTGCCGAAGAAAGTTTTGACTGCATCTGCATCGCTTACGGACTGCGTAATGTGACCGACAAGGACGCCGCCCTGCGCTCCATGTACGCCACCCTGAAGCCGGGTGGCCGGGCCCTGGTGCTGGAATTCTCCAAACCCGTCAATCCCTTGCTGGGCAAGGCTTACGACGCCTGGTCAACACTGTGGCCGGTGGCGGGCAAGGCGGTGACCGGCGATGCCGACAGTTACCGTTATCTGGTCGAATCCATCCGTATGCACCCGGACCAGGAAACCCTGCGCGACATGATGCAGGAGGCCGGCTTCCGCGACTGCAAATACCACAACCTGCTGGGCGGCATCAGTGCCGTTCATGTTGGGTACAAGTAACGGCGGTCCCACCATGGCTATGTCTCTGCTGGCATCCGCACTGCTGCAACCCGTGGAATTTGCCATCAACCGCCTGATCGCCCGTGATCCGCATATCCTGCGGGTACTGAGCACGGCTGCCGCCGGCAAAACCATTACCGTCAACTGCACCAGCACACCTCGCTGGCAGGTCAGCGTGAGCATTCATCACGACCGGATCCTGTTGCTGTCGGCGCCCCAGGATCACCCGGACGCCAGTCTGACTGGCAGCCATCGTGCCCTGAGCCGACTGTTATTCAGCGACGATCAGGCCACCGCCCTGCATGACCCTGGTATCGAACTCAGCGGCGATGTACAACTGATACAGCGCCTGCACCGGGCGCTGGCTGATCTCGACATCAACTGGCAGGACCTGCTGGGGCCGGTTCTGGGCGATATCGGCACCCGGGCGGCCGCAACTGGCTGGGAACATGGCCGTGACACGGTCACGCACACAGCCAATGCCCTGACGCGTGATATCACCGATTTTGTTCAGGAAGAAGCCGGACTGACACCCACCAGAGCACAGGCTCAGTATTTCACTGAAGAGCTGGACTCCCTGCGCCTGCGTCTGGATCGCCTGCAGGCCCGTATTCAGCACCTTCAACAGCGTGTGACAAATTGACGCAAGCGCTTGTATTCGCGCCGCACAGTGAGATAATCCAGTAAAGTCTGAACAGCGTAACAACACCACAATACGCGGCTTTACGCGCTTTATCCCCTACTGTTAAGCGCGTATTCAGGCACAATTAGCGCATAATGGCGGCTCGATCCATTGACGGTCAACGAGCTTCCGGGAGAAATTACACATGAAAAAGACTGACGGTTTCACACTGGCATCAGCTGCCGCAGCCTTGATGATGTCCGGCTCAGGCATGGCCGCTTTTGATGTCGACAGCAAAAACCCTGACGCGCCGATCAAGATCAGCCTGTGCCAGAGTGTACACGCGGCAGGTCAGAGCGCCTGCAAAGGTCTGGGCAATGAAGCTGGTGCGGGTGCCAACAGCAGCGGTGACGTTGGGTTTGTAGCGGTCAGCACCGGTAATGCCAATTTCTCAGCGGCCATGTGCCAGGTGATGGGCGGCAGTGAAGCGGCCAGCCTGACCGCCACACCAGACACCACGCTCGCCGAGGAAGCGGTGCATGTCGCCTACTGCAACGATGTGTTTACCTGCGCCGGCCTGAGTGCCTGCAAGGGCAACGCCAACGCCAGCTGTGCCGGCCAGAACACCTGTCATGGTATCGGTTTTGTGGGTGTCTACACGGGCGACCAGGCCCTGTCCGAGTCGCTGTGTGAAAAGCTTGGCGGCACAGTACTGTCGTCACTGTAAAACAGACCAGCGCTGCGGGGAATGTCATGCTTGGTTTCGGTATCGGACTGCGCAGCCCCCACTACGACTACGTGCTCGAACACCTGCCGGCCGTCGACTGGTTTGAGCTGATCACCGAGAACTACCTGGCGCCCGGCGGTCGCCCGCGTGCCATTTTGCGCCAGGTCCGCGAGCACTATCCCGTGGTTCTGCATGGCCTGTCGTTCAACATTGGTTCAGCCGAAGCGCCCGACGCCGGTTACCTGCGTCAGCTCAAACAGTTGATTCACGAATGTCAGCCGGCGTGGATATCGGATCATCTGTGCTGGACCGGACTGCACGGCCACACCTCGCATGACCTGCTGCCCATCGCCTACAACCAGCAGACACTGACGCAGGTGAGCAGCAAGGTCGCCCGCATTCAGGATACTCTGCAACAGCAAATCGTCCTGGAAAACCCCTCCGTGTATCTGCAGTTCAAATCAGCCGACATGAGCGAGGCAGATTTTATCAACGCCCTGGTGGCTGCCACCGGCTGCAGAATCCTGCTGGATGTCAACAATGTCTTCGTCAGCAGCTTCAATCTGGGCCTGGACCCCCTGGCACAGATCAGGGCCATCCGTCCCGACTGCGTACAACAGTTTCATCTGGCCGGTCATACCCACAATGTCAGCCACATCATTGATACGCACGATCAGGCAGTCAGTGATGACGTATGGGAGCTGTACCGCAAAGCCTGCGCACACACCGGTGCGGTGGCCACGCTGCTGGAGCGCGACGATCATATTCCGGCTTTTACCGAATTGATGCAGGAGCTGGACCAGGCACGACGTCTGCAGCAGGCCGCGCTGGCCGGACCAGCGCAACAACAGCGGGCATGACCATGCGTTGGGAAGACGAGCAGCAGGCATTCTGGGACTGGATCACCAGACCCCAGGACCTGCGTGACAGCAGCGACGACATTTGTGACATGTTTGCGCCCCATCGTGAACTTGATCAGGTTGAAGCACTGGGCATCTACAACAATGCCTATCATCAGCGGCTGATCAATATCTCAGCAGAGCTTTATCCCATTCTGTATCACACCCTTGGCGAGGCCGTGTACACGCGGCTGTGGCTGGCGTATCTGGCCGAGCATCCGCCGCGACCCGGGCCCATGAGCCTGCTGGGCGAGAACCTGCATGAATTCGCCAGCCAGCACCCGCAGTTTGGTCAACTCCCCGCCATGCTCGACATCGTCGAGCTGGAAACCCTGTTGATTGTGCTCTTCGACCGCGCCGATCAGAACGCCTATGCGCTGACAGACCTGCAGCAACTGCCTGCCGATCAGTGGCCGACAGCGTGCTGGCAGGCACGTGAGGACTGGGCACTGATGCACAGCGAGTTTGATCTGGAAAAGTACTGGGCTGCCATGCAGGCATTACTGGCCAGCGATCAGGCCACACCTGGTGAAGTCCCGTTTGGTGTCGAACGAGCCAGTCAGGCGCAGCTGGAGGCTGGCAATTTCTATCTGGTCCGCCGTGTACAGCATCGCATGCAGTTTCAGCGCATCAATGCCGCCATGCACAGGTTCCTGAGCGTGCTGCGCGAAGGTAACAATTTTGCCGACATCTGCGCCGCACTGGCGCAGCAGTTTCCAGATCAGGATATTCCGACGCTGAGTCTGAATCTGTTGCTGAAAGCCATCGAGCTTGAATTGCTGAGGCGCTAGCCTGGTCGGGTCAGATCTCGATTATCTCGAAACTGTGGCTGACCTTGACGCCACCGTTGGCCAGCATGATGGTGGCAGAGCAGTATTTGTCTGCCGACAGCTCGACGGCCCGTTCAACCTGCTTCTCACTGAGATTTCTACCGCTGATGCGAAAATGCAGATTAAGGGTTTCAAACACAGCGGGCACTGCATCTGCCCGTGTCGCAGTGACTTCGGCATCGCAACCGGTAACGTCCTGACGGGATTTTTTCAGAATACTGACAACATCAAACGATGAACAGCCACCGGCACCAATCAGCAACATTTCCATGGGCCGGATGCCGACATTGCGGCCCCCGTTGGCCTCCGGTCCATCCATGACCACGGTATGCCCGCTGCCCGATTCGCCCAGAAACATGGCATCATCTACCCAACGCACTGTTGCCTTCATCGTCCGACTCCTTCTATTCGTCCGACCTCTACTGTCGGGGATCGCAAGATTACCACAGACCATCGTCAAAGGTTAGCCAGCCGGTCTACAATGGGGTAGGATTAGCTCAGAAATCAGGGTCAGGAGAACACATTAATGGCATTGATGGCCATCACCCCGCATATAGCAGATCTGGAAAATTTCCTGAGTTTCAGCCACCTGCGAAAATACGACCGCAATCAGACATTGATCTATGCTGGCGATGTACCGACCACGCTGTATTACATCATGCGCGGCACGGTGTCCGTGGTGCTGGACGATGACGAAGGCAAGGAAGTCATTGTTGCGTACCTGAATCCCGGCGATTTTTTTGGCGAAATGGGCCTGTTCGACACCCGCAAGGCACGCAGTGCCAGTTGCCGCGCCAAGACCGAATGTGAGGTTGCGGAGATCAGTTACGAAAAGTTTAACCAGTACATCCGCATGCATCCCGAGATTCTGTTCACCATTGGCCAGCAAATGGCCAGCCGATTGCGCAATACCACGCGCAAGGTAGGGGATCTGGCGTTTTATGATGTCACCGGCCGGGTCGCTCGCACCCTGATAGAACTGAGCCGCGAGCCCGATGCCATGACCCATCCCGATGGCATGCAGATAAAGATTACCCGTCAGGAGCTAGGGCGTCTGGTCAATTGCTCGCGGGAAATGGCCGGCAGAGTGCTCAAGACGCTGGAAGAACAGCAGTTGATTGCCGTCAATGGTCAGACCATTGTGGTCTACGGCACCCGTTAATCAGGCGTAGCCATCAGCAGCAGACCCCGTCCGGCAGCTGACTGTGTAATCAGCCGCTCGCGCTCTGCCTGGATATAGTTTTTCTTCTCGGCGATCTCAGCACCCGGCAACCCTCGCATACCCAGGAAGCTCTCGGCGCGCCGGAAACACGACATGGCCTTGACCGCATCTTCACTGTCGACCGCACGCTGTGCCATCAGCAGGCAGGAATTGACCGCCACCCGCAAACCCAGCACGCGGAGCTTGTCGCGGCATGACTGGTACTGACCGGCGCTGATCTCGTCGTTTTTATACATGGACACAAAGATTTTCATGGCGCGCTGAATATGTCGTTGCGTCATGGTCAGTTCTTCCTCTGTTGCCACCGCCGCACTGCTGCCGGCACTGGCGCTGCCACCACTGTGTTTGCTGGCCGCTTCCGCTTCCTTGATCTGTTTGTCCAGATCACTGCGCACCGGGTCCAGAAACTTGATGGCCCGCAGATCTTCCAGCAGACTGCCGAACAGCAAGGCCACCACTTCGGGATCGGTTTCCATCTGTTGCAGCGCGCGCGCAGTCTGATGCACCTGCTTGCGCCGCGACTCCAGTGCTGATAGTCGGGACAGGCGGCTGACATGCTGCCCCTGACGCTGTGCGGCCTGTTGCGCCAGCATCAGGCCTGCCAACATCAGGCATAGCAGGAACAGCGTCGTCAGAAAGTAGGAAGCAACCATGCCCAGCCTGCGAGAAAGCCTTAAGAAGATGACCTTCTTTGGATATCGGCTGCCAGGCTGAACAATTTAGACTCAGAGGAACAGTTCCCGGAGTTTTTCGCCCGGGTCATCTGCGCGCATGAATGTCTCGCCGATCAGGAATCCGTAAATTCCCTGCGACATCATGCGTTTGACATCACCCGCATTGGCGATACCACTTTCGGTGACGATAAGCTTGTCGTCCGGGGCCAGAGCCGCCAATCGGAATGTGGTCTCCAGATCGGTATGAAAGTCATGCAGGTTCCGGTTATTGACGCCAATCAGGTCAAAGCCTGCCGACAGCGCAATATCGAGCTCGGTTTCATTGTGAACTTCCACCAGTACATCCAGCTCCAGGTTCTTTGCGCAGACTGCCAGATCACGCAGTCGCGGCGGATTCAGGGCGGCCACAATCAACAGAATACAATCGGCACCCATGGCGCCGGCTTCGGCCACCTGGTAAGGGTCAATGATAAAGTCCTTGCGAATCACCGGCAGGTCGCAGGCGGCACGTGCCTGCTGCAGATACTGGGTGCTGCCCTGAAAAAACTGCTCATCCGTCAGTACTGAAAGACAGGTGGCACCCGCCTCAGCGTATTGCCGGGCGATTCGGACCGGGTCAAAGTCCGACCGGATCAGACCCTGACTCGGTGATGCCTTCTTGATTTCGGCAATCACTGCCGCCTGCTGCGCCTCCATACGCGCCCGCAATGCCCGGATGAAGCCACGTCGATCCGACATATTGGCCACTGCCTGGTTTTCCAGCACGGCCTGGCTGATGCGCTGGCTGTTACGCTGAATTTCAAACTGTTTGTGCGCGATTATTTTTTCCAGGATAGTGCTGGTATTCACAATAACATTCTCGTTGTCAGGCGTGCCAGGGGAGTGCAGAAGACCACAACAGGTCGATGACCGCGCCGCTGTCAGTCCGGGTTTAGTTTAGCCGTAAAACTGGCCAGCGCCTGCAGTTTCTGCAGCGCTTCGCCACTGTGCAGGATTGCCTGCGCGCGGGCCACACCGGCAGGCAGGTCATCCACCAGATTGGCCGCGTAGATAGCTGCACCCGCATTCAATGCAACAATATCACCGGCTGCCTCGTCCGCATAAGTCAGCGCTTTTTTCACCAGCTCATAACTTTCCTGCGGCGAATTGACCTGCAGCATGGCAATCCCGTCACGCTGTGTCATGCCAAAATCTGCGGGGGAAACCGAATAACGCACAATATGGCCATCACGCAGTTCACCGATCTGGGTCACCGCAGAAATACTGATTTCGTCCAGACCGTCATCCGCGGCCAGCACCAGTACATGCCGTGACCCCAATGTCTTGAGGACATCCAGTATCGGTTCAATCCAAACCGGATCAAAGACACCCAGCACCTGATTCGGTGCTGATGCCGGGTTGGTCAATGGTCCCAGCATGTTGAAGATGGTGCGCACACCAATTTCCCGCCGCGCGCCGATCACATGTTTCATGGCGCTATGATGGCCAGGGGCAAACATGAAGCCCACACCAAGTTCTTCAATGCACACTGCCACCTGCTCCGGCGTGATGGCCAGTTTAACGCCCGCCGTCTCCAGCAGGTCCGCACTGCCACTCTTGCTGGTCGCACCCCGGTTGCCATGCTTGGCAACCCGGGCACCGGCACAGGCGGCGACCATGGCTGCCGAGGTGGAAATATTGAAAGTATCCGTACCCGTCCCCCCGGTACCGCAGGTGTCCACCAGATGGGCATCGGGGGGCACAACAACCGGCGTCGCCAGCTCGCGCATCACCCGCACCGCACCCAGCAGCTCCGGGACCTTGATACCTTTCATCTGCAGGGCAACCAGCGCCGCTGCAATCTGCGCATCGGTGCATTGACCGGTCATCAACTCGCGCATCAGCGTGGCCATTTGGTCGGCGCTGAAGTCCTGGCATTCAGTGAGTTGGCGAATCGCCTGTTTGATATCCATAAAACACCTGTTTTTGTTGTGTTCCGGTCAGCGCTGCAAGAAATTCTTCAGTAACTGGTGGCCATGTTCACTGAGAATGGATTCCGGATGGAACTGCACGCCTTCCAGGTCTAGGGTGCGGTGACGCAGACCCATGATTTCATCCACACTGCCATCTGCCAGCTGGGTCCAGGCGGTGACCTCCAGGCAGTCGGGCAGCGTCTTGCTGTCGACCACCAGAGAATGGTAGCGGGTGGCCGTGAATGGACTGGGCAGCGTACTGAACACCCCGGTGCTGTTGTGATGAATGGCTGACAGCTTGCCATGCATGACCTGTCGCGCCCGAATGACATCACCACCAAACGCCTGGCCAATACTTTGATGCCCCAGGCAGACGCCCAGAATTGGCACACGACCGGCGAAGTGTCTGATCACATCGATGGAAATACCGGCTTCGCTGGGCGAGCACGGCCCCGGCGAAATGACAATCCTGGCTGGCGCCAAGCTGTCAATGTCAGCCAATGACAGGGCATCGTTGCGGTAAACCTGAACATCTGCGCCCAATTCGCCGAGATATTGCACGATATTGTAGGTAAATGAGTCATAATTATCGATCATCAAGATCATCTGGCGACTGTCCCCTGAATTCCCCGCTATTGCGCCATCAGGCGGCGCGGCAAGTGTTGCATTTTCTCCCAAAACCGCTCAGACATAAACCTCTCAATGCCAATATCGTGACTTTACCGGCACCCGGGCTGACGAACAGGAACGAAAACGGTATGCTGGGTTGCTCTGCAAGTAACCGTCTGGCAAGACAAGGAGACCTCATGAGCCGTGTACCCAGTTATGACAAAGTGACGCACCTGTTAACCATTCTGATCCGATTCCATCAGAAACTGGCAAATGTATACGGGCGGCTCAGTGCCATGATGGACAACAAATACTCTCAGTTGCTGGCTGAAGAAATGCAGCGTCGCGAACTGCGCCTGGTGGAAACGCTGACGTCATACCAGGAAACGGCGCCTGGGCGCATCCTGGATACCATGCTGCAGATATCCTACCCCGAAGACCCCAATGATTTCCTGAGCAATCTGGAAGCTGAACTGAAGCCTGAAGTTGCCGCCAGTCTGAATCCGGATGATTTTTATGATCTGGGCAGCCGTGCCGAAAAATACATTGAGGAACTACTGACCGTGCTGCACGACGGCAGCAACGTCCCTGAGGTGCGCGATGTGTTTGCCGACCTGAAGGCCGGCGAAGAAAAGGAACGCATCGCACTGAGCAAAGCCTACAACTCGCTGCGCGAAATGTAGGCTGATTCGTTCAGATAATAAAACCGCCGTCGATTACGAAGTTGTCACCGGTGTGATATCGACTGGCGTCACTCATCAGATAGGCGGCAATACCCTCGAAGTCTTCCGGCGTCCCCCAGCGGCGCGCCGGAATGCGCGGCATGATAGCATTGCGAAATTTCTCGCCCTGGTAGGTTTCCTCGGTCATCGCGGTTTCGATATGACCGGGCAGTACCGAGTTGGCGGTGACGCCGTAGCGGGCGTACTCCACGGCCAGCCCTTTCATGATTGACAGCACCGCACCCTTGCTGCCGGCATAGGCCTCACCGCCGACCATGCCCAGCTTCGCGCCGATGGATGAAGTGCCTATCAGGCGTCCGCCAGCGTCCCCTGCTTCTGCCCGTACTTTCATGTGCCGTGCCGCCGCCCGCAGGGTCAGAAACAGACCATCCAGATTGACTGCCATCACCTGACGCCATTGCGCCAGTGTCAGCTCATCAAAGCGACCACCGCCACCGACACCAGCATTGGCAAAACATGCATCAACGCGCCCGAATTCGGCCACTGTATCGGCAAATGCCTGCTCTACCACGGCTTCATCCACCACGTCGCAACTGATGGCATGGACGCGCGTGCCAAATTGACTGAGCTGCTTCACGGCCTGCCGGTTCTTGCTGTCATTGCGCCCCCAGATACACACGTCACCGCCCTGCCGGGCGATGCCCATGGCAAAGCCCAGACCAATGCCGCCATTGCCACCCGTGACCAGTGCCACTTTGCCACTCAGATCAAACAAACCTTTGCTCATGATTAACCCTTCGTTCCGATTGTTGAATTTGATGGTAGCATAATAGCCCGGACTCAATTTTTCTTTTACTGTCAGGCCATTTGACCGGGCCTGAATATCAGTATCACCCTGATCAGAGAACAACAATGGACGCCCTAACGGAAACCATTGCGACTTTTGACAAGTACGCTGCAGAGTACCAAAGCAAATACATGGACCATGGCCCCTACGTTGCCACGTACGGACCGTTGTCAGAGCTGCTAGCCGCCGACGCGTCGATACTCGACGCAGCATGCGGTCCCGGCAATATTGCCCGATTTCTGTTAGAAGAATTCCCCGATCGCAGTCTTCATGGGATAGACCTTTCGCCAAACATGGTGGCGCGCGCCCGCCGTAACAACCCCACAGCCACCTTTGAAGTGATGGACTGCCGGCAGATTCTCTCACTCGGACGGCGCTACGATGCGATTGTTGCCGGTTTCTGTTTCCCCTACCTGACCCGGGATGAGACCGGGACCTTCATATCTGACGCGCAAAAAATGTTGAATGCCGGTGGCATTCTGTACATCAGTTTTATGGAAGGCGACTACGCAGCCTCAGGATTACAAAGCAGAAACAATATAGACTGGGTCTGCACTTACTACCATAATACCGACCTGATGATCGAAACCCTGCAGTTGCGTGGGTTTGAGATCATCGACGTGGTCCGCAAGGCGTTTACCAGCGACGATGGACCGGACGCCACAGACATTTTCATTTATGCAAGACTGGCCTGAACGCGCCCCGGGAGGCAACATGCACATTGAAGGCATCAAGGACAATCGCGTTACCGTCAGCCTGCACAACGGCATTGCCGATGTGCGCCTGAACCGGGCGGACAAGCGCAACGCCCTTGACGATGCCCTGTTTCAGTCGCTGGCCGCTGCTGGCGAAGCGTTAAAGACGCTGCCGGGCCTGCGTGCCGTGGTGTTGTCAGGCGAGGGTGAATCATTCTGTGCGGGGCTGGACTTCGGATCTTTCAAGGGAATGTCGCAGCGAGACGGTCAGGCTTCCACGATTGGCACCATGGTCGGCGACGACGCCATCACGCATCTGGCACAACAGATCTGCTGGGTATGGCAGGAAGTGCCCGTGCCGGTGATTGCCGCCCTGCATGGCCACGCGCTGGGCGGCGGCATGCAGATTGCACTATGTGCTGATATTCGTATTGCCCACCCCGATACCCAACTCTCAGTCCGCGAAGTTTTCTGGGGCCTGATCCCGGATATGACTGGCACATTGATGCTGTCTCACCTGGTGCGCCCGGATGTTGCCCGCGAACTGGTATATACCGCCAGAGTATTGCCAGCTGATGAAGGTCATACGCTGGGCCTGGTCTCTCATTTATCGGATGATCCCCTGGAAGCGGCACATGGGCTCGCCAATGAAATCGCCAGTCACAGCCCCGACGCTGTGCGCGCCGCCAAACGCCTGCTGAACCGCAAGCTCAGAACAGAAGCCGCCGAACAGTTTGCTGCCGAGCGCGAGGAGATATTCCGCCTGATCGGTTCGGCCAATCAAACTGAAGCAGTACGTGCCTATTTCGAGAAGCGACCACCTGCGTTCGATGACACAGACAGTCAGGCTGACACCGGTACACAATCGTGAATCGACTGTGGACAATCATTGGCGTTGCCGATGTCGCACACAGCTTCGCCTGGTACCAGACCCTGCTGGGTCTGCCAACGTCTGCGCCGGCTCATGATTATTTTGGCCAGATCTGTGACCCTGACGGGACAGTGCTGATCTGTCTGCACCGCTGGGGCGATCATGACCACCCGACACTGGTGAGTCCTGCACAATCGACACCTGGCAATGGACTGCTGCTGTTTTTTCGTGTTGACGACTTCGACGCAGCACTCCAGCGCGCGCGGACACTGGCTGAGCAGCTTGAGGACGAGCCCGACACCAATCCGGCAACCGGGACACTGGAGTTTGCGCTGCGCGACCCTGATGGTTATTTCGTGATGGTCAGCAGTAACCAGCCATCATGAGCACGCTTCATTCTGCGATCATCGCGCTACACAACCCCAAAAGCCCGGAAAATGTCGGCTCCGTCATGCGCGCTGCCGGCTGCTATCAGGCCAGTGCCGTGCGCTACAGCGGCGAGCGGTTTTCACGTGCAGTAAAATATCAGACTGATACCAAGAACATGCACACAACAATACCATTGACCCAGGTAGCTGATCTGCTGAGCGACCTGCCGGAGAACACCCAAGTGGTCTGTGTGGAATTTGCCGAGGGCGCCGCCCTGCTGCCGCAGTTTGAACACCCCAGGCATGCTCTCTATGTGTTCGGCCCGGAAGATGGGTCCCTGCCTCAGGCCATCATCGATGCGGCCGATCATGTGGTATTTGTCCCCACCATCGGCTGCATGAATCTGGCAGCGTCAGTCAACGTGGTTTTGTATGACCGGCAGTGCAAACTGATGACGGACATCAACAGCGAAGAGGCGATAACGCACAATCGCGACAATAACAACCGACTGGTCTTTAATGGATAGTCTCAGGCCCCTACGCGGCGCCGGCATTCAATCGACTGCCGTTTTGCATGCCTCTAACCCAGCCGGCGAACAGCATTAGATCTGCGCCAACCGCCTGACACAGAGACATCTCCCAGTGGAGAACAGTTTGGCTCAATTACCTGTGAATTAATGATCTTGGGTCATCAAACAGTTCTGTTTGAGAACAAGCCCCAACCAACAACGGACCCAAGGGGTCCGTTGTTGTATTGTGTGCGTTGACGCTGCGTGAGGATATCTTACCTGTGGCGTGTCACGGCTTGATTTGGAAACCTTGAGTTGCAGTGTCCTGGGATGATGTTGCCTGTTCATCTGGATGCACGATATAAACCTGCGTGAGAGTCACCTCCACGGCAGAGGAAATGGCGGTGTTGGCACCGGTCTCAGGATCGGGATATGCGTCCGCCAACCTTAGCAGTGCCGGGTACTCCGATCCCGAAGAACTTTGACCATAGTTTTGATGGTGCATGGCCCAGTTGGTTCTGAACCGGTGATTGAACTGCTCAATATCAACGAAGCCTCCCATAAGCCCTGCTGCGCCCTGAGAAGAGAGCTGAAGCTGAAGCTGGAGATCCTTGAAAATGTGGTAGCCGCCACTTACACCTGGTTGTGACCACGGGATTTTGACCTGTGTCATCGGCTCTGTCGTCAGCACACCATCGACGATTTTACCCTTGACCTCCTCAATGAAGCTCTGGCCCCAACGGGTATCGATCCGTTGTGTGCCGCCGGCGACAAAACCCTCGCCCGTGGCGTCAGTAAAGAGTGGATCCAGGCCCCGGTAGGTGGTGACTGTCACATCGTCATCATTGATAAGGTCGTCCACTCCCGACAGTTCGATCATCCAACGGTTGTAACCGTTATTAATCATAAAATCGTTTTCGAAAAACCAATACGGACCGTCTTTTCGATAGCCCGCAATGCAGCCGAGTGCACGGTATAGCTGATTATCTATGCCTTCCTCACCAGCAGGATTCTGGAAGTCCTCCGGGCCAGTTTCGCCATCAAGATTGAGACCGTAGGAGATGGGCCCTTGTGCTTCATAAAACGGCAATGACTCATATTCGTTTTCGGTCGTTGTATGGAACTGATAGCCTTCGAGCCTGAGACGGGTATCCACCACCGTCCGCTCGATTTCGCCATCCTCGGGGAAACGTTCTGCGAACAGATCGCGTGAGCCTCGACTGTTCATGCCCTGAGGACACTCTGTCGCATTTTCCGTTTCATGGATCGCCCAATGCCTTTCTGTCAGCACGTAGCCGATCCGGCCATCCTTATGATGCGGCTGGGGCAGCTCGGCCGTCGCAGCGCCAGATACCGCCAGCATGGTACTGAACAGAGTAAACGAAACCACCCTGGGCGCCGTCATTTCAGGCCGAAAATGTGCCATTGATAATTTCTCCTTCGTGGAAAACGCTTTCACCGATATCATCGGCGAAACTCGTTACTTTGAAAAACATCTCTCAGTACAAACGCTTTGTATCCATTGCGGCGACCGGTAAATTCGCCAAACCCGTCGCCATTGGTTACACCGGGTTCCTGATCGCCACCATAGGTGTAAACCGGTCGTTGACGATAGGCCCAGACATGCAGCGCGCCGTCGGCGTCCGCAGTGGTACGGCGCCCGGTGTCCGGATCGATCACCATCACGCTCCAGAGACTGCTTTCACTGCTGGCACCGGCTTGCGCAATCACATACGGGAAGGTCTTGCGACACAGCTCGGGGTCCCCATCACCGCATATCGCCAGACGATACTCCTGTGACGCGTCGGGGTGATCGCACGCTATCTGCGCAATGGAGTCGTCCCTGCAATTATAAAGGTAAATCGTTCTGCCACGTGAGTCCGCCAGAACCTGACCAGCAAAGGCAGCATCCTGTACAGTGAACTCGGCAGGCGGTGTCACCGCCCGTTGTGTGTAGACATTGTGCCAGCCCGGCACATCGCTACCGTCGAAGCTGCGAGATCGGGTATCGTTGTTATGGGTGTACAGCGGCTTGCTTCTGAAGGCCCACTGGTTGATGCCCGAAGGATGCTTGATGATCGTCCAGTCACCTCTGTCTACTGTAATTCCTGGTGCTCGAATGGGCGTCCAGGTATTCAGACATGTCCCGACGCAGTTTGAGGTATTGGGTTCGTCTCCGTCCCAGGTGTAGACCGAGTACTCTTCATCATTGACCAGCAGCCGCCCGGTGCTACTGGACAATACCTGAAACCCTGGCGGGACATCAGGTGGCGGGCCCGCTGGCACGCGCACGACACCGCCGTCACCGCCGGACTCTATCTTGGTGCCACCCAGCACATCCCCGGGTTTTTTGTCCAGATTGGAGGTGTACAGGGGAAAGCCATCATAGGCCCACTGCTTTGAGCCATCGTTCCGCTCGACCAGGGTCCATTTGTCGACTTCTTCCGCATCCTCGGGCGCCAACACCGGCGGCCAGACCTGGGTACAACTCACACCCTGATCGGCATAGGGCAGGACCAGGCCTGCCGGGTACGGACTCATGAAGCCAACCTCGGTTCGAAGGATTTCATCGGTGCAGTTGGAAGGTCCGTCCTTTCTGTCGCCTGTTGAACCATTGCGCAGCGCGATCAGCGGCCATGTATATAAAGTTTTTCCCTGAGCATCAGCGTACACCGGCCCGTCCAGGGCAGTCGGAATCACCTGGATACCGGGCGGGATCTCCTCTTCAAGATACGCTTCGCGGGCATCACTGTCGGCTGACTGCCAGTACTTCATTGCATCTGAGGTTTCAGCAGCACTGGCAGCGCTCATCACACCCACACTGGCGACAGCAAAAACAACTGTCAGAAATTTATTC